>PPYF01171832.1_pt1 | contig 34369 bp, 30 predicted proteins | sample 1559871 | NCBI WGS metagenome assembly PPYF01 (sample SAMN08240021, study PRJNA423297) | Human gut metagenome, whole genome shotgun sequencing project.
CGTTCCAGATTTTCATCGGCTTTTTTTCTGCGATCCCGGACTGGTGGAGCGGCCTGTGGTCGCAGGTATCCGCGTTTTTTACGGATATCTGGAATGCGATCCTGCAGAATCCCATTGTCCAGCTGGTGGTGACAACGCTTACTTCTTTGTGGGAGAACGCGAAAAATACCCTGCAGGGCATCTGGTCGGGGATCTGTCAGATTGCCTCCGGCGCCTTTGAACTGCTGAAAAATGTGATCCTTGCTCCGGTGCTCCTGTTGATCGACCTGGTGACGGGAAATTTCTCCCAGCTTGCATCCGACGCGGCCAATATCTGGAACAATATCAAAAATGCCGCCGCTCAGATCTGGTCGGGAATCCGGCAGGTGGTGACTTCTGCGGCTTCGGGACTGAAGCAGGGCGTGGAGACTGTACTTTCGGCGCTGTCCCAGTTTGCCTCGCGGATCTGGTCCGCTATGAAGCAGACGGCGTCTTCTGTCTGGAACGGAACCAAGACCACGGTGGTGAATATCGCTTCTTCCCTGCGTGAAGCAGCGGTGTCCGCCTTCCAGCGGATGGTCTCCGGGATCGGCTCTGCCCTTTCCGGGCTGTATTCCGTGGTTTCCAATGGATTTTCTTCTGCCATCCGGTTTATTACCGGGCTGCCGGAGCAGGCGTTTCAGTGGGGAAAAGATTTCATCCAGGGACTGGTCAACGGAATTTCCAGCATGATCCAGAGTGTGATCAACACAGTTTCCGGTCTGGCTGACCGGATCCGCTCTTTCCTGCACTTCTCGGCTCCGGATGAGGGGCCGCTGGCAGATTATGAAACCTGGATGCCGGACTTCATGAAGGGACTGGCGAGTGGGATTGAAAAGAACCGGAACCTGGTGGAAAAAGCTGTGAAGGATGTGGCTTCGGACATGGTGATTTCACCGAAAGTAAATGGGATGGAGTATGGCTATACCGATGGCGCTTTCTCCGGCGGGAATATGTCCGACCTGATCTCCGGGATCTCATCCGCGGTATCGGAAGCCCTGGCGGGATTCTCCGGTCCGCAGGGGAATATTGTGATCCCGGTATATGTAGGCGGTACGCTTTTAGATGAACTTGTGGTGACGGCGCAGGCGAGGCAGAACCTGCGGTCAGGAGGGAGGTAACCGATGGTATTTATACAGTATCTGACTTTTGACGGCACAGCCCTCCCTCTGCCGGATTCTTATGAGGTGCGGATGGATGACGTGGAGGCGGATTCCGGCGGGGAGACAGAGGCAGGTACGGTGCAGCGGGATGTGGTGCGCGCAGGCGTGGTGAGCATCCCGGTGACGTTCTCGGTATCGGCAAAGTGGCTGAAGATTCTGACGGAGTTTAAACAGCAGGAAAAGATCACGGTGGGATATTTTGATACGGAGACGCTGGCGGTAAAAACGGCGGAGATGTATGTGGAAGGATATAAGGCTTCCCTTGTGAAGGATACTTCTCGGAAGGGACTGTGGTCGGTGAGTTTTACGCTGAGGGAGTTCTGAATGTGTATTCTTTTTTGCGGGAAATTGTGGTATATTTGAGAAAGTGAATCGGAATATGGGGGAAGGAATATCATGGATGAATTAGAATTTTCCAAATTACCGCATAATTTTTATGTATATGATATGGCTAAGTATCATTCATTAGACTGTAAAAGAGAATCTAAAGACTTACTTGAAGTTATAAATTCGGCAAATAAAGAAAGTGATGTACAAAGTTACATTAAAAAGAATAAAAAGTGGTTTATTCCTCTTTCAATATTGAAAGCATATGATTTCGGACATCATTTTTCTTGCGTTGTGCCAGAATATAATTTAGGTGCTGAATATAGACTGGACTATTTACTAATAGGGAAAAATTCGTTAGGGTATCAATTCGTATTTGTAGAATTTGAAGATGTAAATGTAGAGTATAAATTAAAAACTGAAAATTCAGAATCTAACAAGGTAAGAAAAGGTCTAAGCCAAATTCGAGACTGGAAACGTTGGATTAATCAAAACATAAATTATTTTTTGAACGCTGATGGGATAAAAGAATTTTCAAGTAATGTGTTTCCGTGGGGATTTCGATATGCTCTTGTTGTAGGGAGAAGAGATAATATGGACGAGACGAGTAATCAGTTAAGAGGTGAATTGCAAAGAGAAGTGGATGTGACTATCATGAGTTATGATCGGCTTGTAGATTATGTAGCTTTATTACATAATGGGATTTAGATAAAATGCTATGTTTGTCATGCGGATTATTGAGTGACTAGATTTGGAAGTGATTTTACGCAAACTTTACAAGATGTCATGAAATAAAGAAAATGAAAACTTTCAGTTTATCTATGAGCTAAATAGAGAAAAATCTTAAGGCGTTGAGTTAAATAATTTCGATATTTTTATTGCCATGAGCATCAGTCAGAAACGATTGGTGCTTTTTTGATGTTTGGAAACGGAAGGAGGGGTGTTCTTATGTACCCGGTGAGCGAGGCGTTCCTGCAGGCAGTGCAGGGGAACACCCGGAAATATTACTGGACGGGGAAGATCACCACGGCAGGCGGCGTGGAGTATCTCTTTGACCAGGAAGATATCGTCAAAGGCAGCGGCTATATCACGGCCCAGTGCTGTGGCAATTCTGAGATCGAACTTGGAGCAGTTTACGCGGCGGAGATGGGGATCAGCCTGTTCCTGGATATCGACCGGTACACCTTGGAGGAGGCGGAAGTGGAACTGTCCTACCACCTGCGGCTGGCGGACGGGACTTACGAAGTTGTCCCTATGGGGATCTTTGAGGTGAGTGAGGCCAACCGGACGGTGCATGTGCTGGAACTGAAGGCTTATGACCGGATGCTCCGCTTTGACCGGGTTTTCAATGGCTTTGAGACCATCGGCACGGCTTACGGGATGATGGCGCTGTGCAGTACCGCCTGCGGTGTGGAACTGGCACAGACCCAGGCGGAGATCGAGGCGCTTCCTAACGGATCGGAACTGCTCTCCATTTACCCGGAGAATGACATTGAGACCTACCGGGATGTGCTGTATTTTACGGCGCAGGTACTGGGCGGATTCTTCTGCATCAACCGGGAAGGGAAGCTGGAGTTTCGGCAGTACGGGGAAACTCCGGTGATGGAGATCTTGCAGAAACACCGGTTTTCCAGCAGTTTCTCTGATTTTGTGACCCGGTACACGGCGGTCAGTTCCACCAACCTGCGGACGCAGACTTCCGAGTATTACGCTCTGGAAGAAGATGACGGACTGACGATGAACCTAGGAGTTAATCCCCTCCTGCAGTTCGGACTGGAAGAGACCAGGGCGGAACTTTGTCGCAATATCCTCACCGCTTTATCTGCGGTCAATTATGTGCCCTTTGATTCGGATACCATCGGGAACCCGGCGCTGGATCTGGGGGATGTGCTGACCTTCTCCGGCGGGCAGGCGGATGCCCAGCAGCTCACCTGCGTGACATCTTTTACGGTCAAGATCGGCGGCAGGCAGAGCCTGAAATGCGTGGGGAAGAATCCCAGGCTTTCCCAGGCGAAGTCCAAGAATGATAAAAATATTTCCGGCCTGCTGAACCAGATCGAGGCAGGGAAGATCGGCATCCATACCTTTACCAACGCTTCAGAGTATACCATCGGAGAGACGGATGTGCGGATCATCAGCATTAAGTTCGCTTCTAAAGAGGAAAACCACGCCCAGTTCTTCGGGCAGGTGGTGGTGGACGTGGAAGCGCAGGCGGTGGAGAAATCCGCCCAGGCCAGCGGAACTATTGTAATTCCATTCCCTTCGGCCGGTGGCGGGACTGCGGAAGGAAATGCTGGAACGGAGAACGGCCCGTCCGGGACGGAACCGGAAACTGAGGATGACGCTGCCGGGGAAGAGACCACGGATATTTCTGTGGATGTAAGCCTGCCGGTCACCTGGACGGAGGACGGGAAGGCGGTCTGTTATGTGACTTTTGAATTGAACAACGCCGAGATCCTGCTCCATCATCCGGTGGAGACCTGGCACAGCGGGAAGCACATCCTGTCCTTGTATTATCCGATTGAAAATATCGTGCCGAACATCACAAATACCTTCAACGTGTACCTGCGGATGGAGGACGGCTCCGGCAGTGTGGAGATCGGGGACTGCATCGCTTCCATCAGCGGCCAGGCCATGGCTGCTGCGGCGGCCTGGGATGGCAGGATCGACATTGAGGAATCGACTGCTTTGTTCACGATCCGCGGCGGACTGATGGCAAAAGGGATTTCGGATACTATTTCCATGGAGACCATGGAACTGGTGCAGAGGAGCTATACGGATACCTTGACGGCAAAGCCGGGAATCGGGGCGTTCTGCCGACCGATGACGCTGCCGGGATCCGGCGGCACAGAATGAATACGGGAGGAGAATGGATATGGTTTTAAAAGGTGTGATGACGCTGGAACTGACGGATGAGAATACCGGGGCGGTGGAGACCGTCACGGAAGAGAACATGATCACCGAGGCAGTAAACAACATCCTGGGTTTAAATCCCATGGGGATCTTTTACACCGCTACGGGGGAGTACGACGATGCCCTGCTTTGGAACGGGAACCTGCTCCCCATCTGTCCCAACATGATCGGGGGCATCCTGCTTTTTTCCGAAGCGCTGGCGGAGGATGAGGAACTGCTGTATGAGAGTTCCGACAACCTGCCGGTGGCCTATGCCTCCAATGACGTGAATTCCACGGCCAACCTGGCCAGGGGGAGCCTGAACCTGACGGAAAGCATGGCCATCTCCAATGGATATAAGTTTGTCTGGGAGTTTACCCCGAATCAGGGCAACGGGACAATCGCGGCGGTGGCGCTGACCAGCTCCTTCGGCGGGCAGAACGGTTTTGGGAGCCTTGTGGGGGACGCCAGCACATTCCTGCAGCTGAAGGCGGCGGATATCGGGGCAATCCCGGACGCCAACAAGATGGTGCTGTTTGAAGCGGTGGAGCTGGATTTTGAGGACAGCCTTTTGTATTCCATCACTTTTGAGAATGCGGGCGTACGGATCCGGAAGCTTCGGATCCCGGTCTTTTCCATCGGCTTAAATGAGAAACTGGATGATTCCACCGATACGGTGCTGGAGGATGAGGTGCTGACGCCGGAGACCTTTGAGTTCCTGGGAAGCTATACCAAGTACGGGGAGTTCCTGGACGGGCAGGACGGGTACTGGTACGGGTTTTCCAATGAGGGGAATTCTTCCGGGGACGCTTTGATGCTTTGGATCAAGATCTCCAAGACAGACTATTCCTTTACAGAAGGACAGTGGACGCTGTCCAACGCAAAACTGATGGATGTGGGTACCCGGGCTTTTGATTCCTTCCCGGAGCGGAGCGTGAAATGCTGTATCCGGGGCGGGTATCTGTATGTGCCTGCCTATGACAAGAAGGGGATTTATAAGATCAGCCTTTCCAACTCCACGGATGTGACGCTGATCGAGTTCGGTTTTACGTCCAAGTGGAAGCCTTTGTGCGAGACCGGCTCCTGCGAGCTGTACCTGACGCTCATCGGGGATTTGATCATCGGCGGGGATTTCCAGATCACTGCCAATGATGAGGTGATCCATACCCAGGGAAGCGTAAGGCTCAACAACGCCGCAACGCCCCTGTTCCAGTATAAGAACTTCCTGATTGGCTGGGGCGGAAGCTACGGAAATGAGTACCGGACGGCTTATCTCTTGACGCCGTACCTGGCGTCCATCAACAACCTTTCCTCAGCGGTGGTAAAGACCGTAGACAAGACCATGAAGATCACCTACACGCTGACGGAACAACCCGATCCCGTGCCGTAAGGGAAAGAACTGTCCTGAAAAGGGCAGGCGGCACTTTATATAGAAACTGATTGGCAGGCGCTCTTTTGGGGCGTCTTTTCTTATGGGAAAGTGAGGAACAAAAGCAATGAAAGAATTTTGGAACATGATCCAGATGGTATTTGCCGCGGTGGGCGGCTGGCTGGGGTATTACCTGGGCGGCTGTGACGGCCTGCTGCTGGCTTTGGTGGCTTTCGGGTTGGCGGATTACCTGACCGGCGTGATGTGCGCGGTCAGCGACCGGAAGCTGTCCAGCAACGTGGGTTTCAAAGGCATCTGCAGGAAGGTACTGATTTTCCTTCTGGTGGGGATCGCCAACATCCTGGATGTCCATGTCATCGGCACCGGATCGGTGCTGCGGACGGCGGTGATCTTTTTCTATATTTCCAATGAGGGCGTGAGCCTTTTGGAGAACGCGGCGCACCTAGGGCTTCCGGTGCCGGAGAAGATCAAGGCGGTGCTGGAGCAGCTCCATGACCGGGCAGAGAAAACAGAAACGGAGGAGAAATGAGATGAAGTTAGTACAGAGTATTTTAACAAAGAATCCCTGCTATACGGCAGGGAGGAAGATCGCGGTGAAGGGGCTGATGCTCCATTCGGTGGGCTGTTCCCAGCCGAAGGCGTCCGTGTTTATCAGTTCTTGGAACAGCCCGTCCTATGGTAATGCCTGTGTGCATGGGTTTATTGACGGGAATGACGGGACGGTGTACCAGACCCTGCCCTGGAATCACAGGGGCTGGCACTGCGGATCCGGCAGCAAAGGCAGCGGGAACAATACCCACATCGGGGTGGAGATGTGCGAGCCTGCCTGCATCCGGTATACGTCCGGGTCGAACTTTACCTGCTCCGACCTGTCGACGGCAAGGGCTGTAGCGAAGCGAACTTACGAGGCGGCGGTGGAGTTATTTGCATACCTGTGTAAGCAGTACAATCTGAATCCGGCCGCGGACGGCGTTGTCATCAGCCACCGGGAAGGGCACAGCCGGGGGATTGCCTCCAACCACGGGGACCCGGAGCATTTGTGGAAGGGGCTTGGCCTGGGCTATACCATGGACGGGTTCCGGAAAGATGTTAAGGCGGCTATGGGAGGAGCTGGGACAACGGAGCCGGAGAACGGCGGATGGTTTCGGGTCAGGAAGTCCTGGACAGACGCAAAGTCCCAGAAAGGGGCGTTCAAAGTGCTTGCCAATGCCAGAAAGTGCGCGGATGAGAATCCGGGGTATTCGGTATACGATGAGTCTGGGAAAGCTGTCTATGGAAGCCAGGGATCCGGAGGCGGATTTTCCCCGTATCTGGTGCAGGTGTCCATCACGGATCTGAATATCCGGAAAGGGCCGGGGACGAATTACGGGAAGACCGGGAAGTATACCGGGAAAGGCGTTTTTACCATTGTGGAGGAAACGGACGGACAGGGGGCTTCCCGTTGGGGCAAGCTGAAATCCGGCGCAGGGTGGATCTCGCTGGATTACGCCCGCAGGATTTAATATCTTCTCTGATAGCTTGCTGACAAGTGAATAGGAAAGGTTAGAATATGGCCTGTCGTTATCTGCTGAAGTATACGCAGATGGCGGCAGGCCTTTTCTTTTTTCGGAAATCAAAAAATCGGGCAGGAAAACTCCTTTGAGCAGAAGAAGGAGGTGTCTGCCTTTGAAAAAAGTAGAAGTGGTGGATACGGGCCGCCTGACGGAGAAAGAGGCGAGGATGAATATGGAAAAATGCGCGGAATTTCTGGCACGGATGATCCAGAAATATGGGGATGCGATCCTGGCGGAACTGGGAGCCGAAACGGGGCAGGAAAACAGGGGATATGACGGGGATGCCGGCGCCTATTAGGGATGCCGGCTCTTTTTTTGGGAGTCCCGCACAAAAAAGAGGGTGGATCCATATGAATTTTGTGCGCTGACAGAAATGAAGGAACACGATACATTATAGGTACAGGCAGCCGTGTGACAACGGGAATACGAAAAGGGGGAGAGAACTTGAAGCGAAAAAAATGTTATATTTACACCCGTGTTTCCACTGCCGCCCAGACAGAAGGGTACAGCCTGGACGCCCAGCAGAAGCGGCTGAAAGATTTTGCTGAATATAAAGGGCTGGAAATTGCCGGAGAGTATTGTGACGCTGGGAAATCTGGACATAGCATCAAGGGCAGGCCTGCATTTATGGAGATGATGGATGATATTACCAGTGGGAAGGATGATATTTCCTTTGTCCTGGTATTTAAACTTTCCAGGTTTGGGCGTAATGCGGCGGATGTGCTGAAATCAATGCAGACGCTGATGGATTATGATATCGACCTGATCTGTGTGGAGGACAGCATTGACAGTTCCACCCAGGGTGGTAGGCTGACCTTGGCGATCCTTTCAGCTGTGTCGGAGATTGAGCGGGAGAATATCCGGATCCAGTTCATGTCCGGGAAGATGCAGAAGGTGCTGAAGGGTGGATGGGCAGGCGGGCCGATTCCGTATGGATACCGGAGCAGGGAGGGAGAATTGGTGATAGAACCTTCAGAAGCAGAGGTCATCCGTCTGATCTATGAAAAGTATCTGGAACCGCCGATGAAGCTGAACAGTGTTGTCCGCTGGCTGAATAGCCATGGATACCAGCGTATTTCCCAGGGAACCATCCGTCCCTTTAATAGTGATTTTGTATCCCGTATCTTGAACAATCCTTTTTATTGCGGGAAGATCGTTTATTACCGCAGGGCGAATAAGGGAAGCCCGGATCCAAAGCAGGAGATTGTGGTCCAGGGAAAACATGAGGCTATTGTGACAGAGAAGATTTGGGAACAGGCTCAGGAAAAACGGGAACAGTTGGCCAGGGTAAAAGGGAAACGGGATGAAGAGGATCGGATCAGTTTGCTGTCAGGATTGGTAAAATGTCCAGTCTGCGGGGGCGGGCTTATAAGTAAGAAGAATAAAAGTTTGAACCATAACTATGGGGGATATTATAAAACCGTTTATTCCTATGGGTGCAGAAATTACAGGACATCGGAAGGGCGTGTGTGCAGCTTTTGCCATACCTATAACCAGGAAAGGCTGGATGCGGCCGTGATGGAAGTTATCCAGAAGGTTACCGGGACGGAAGAATTCCGGACGGCTTTTGCCAGGACAGTCGGGAATCAGATGTCTGAGGAAGCGGTGGAAACACAGCTGAAGATGCTCCGGAAAGAGATGCATCACCAGGAGCATGTGAAATATAAATTGGGGATGGAGCTGGATCATCTGGACGTGCTGGCGGAAAGTTATGATCAGCAATATGAAAAATTACAGGCAGAGGTGGACGCGGCATATGACAGGATCGGTCGGATCGAGGATAAGATAGAGAAGCTAAAGCGTAAACTGCTGAGGATGAAGCAGGGCATCCATTCCTCTGATAATATCTGCCTGATCCTGGATCATTTTGACAGACTGTATGAAAAAATGAACTATGAAGAGCGCCGGACGCTGTGCCGACAGTTTATCCAGAGGATTGAAGTATTTCCGGAAAAAGGGGATGACAAGAGAATCCTGAAAAGTATTACTTTCCGTTTCCCCGTTTATTTTGATCTGGGCGGGAATCAGGAAGAGGATGATGAGGATACCCCGGATGAGATGGTAGTCTTTACGCTGGACTGTTCCCGTCTTCCGGTAACGGCGGCAGAGTCCAAAGCCACTTATGCGGAGATAAAAGCCCACGTTCTGAGGATACATGGATTAAAGGTTTCCAGTTTGTATATTGCCCAGGTAAAGCGGAAATATGGCATCGAGATGGGGACAGCTTACAATAAGCCGGAGAAAAATAAGAATCATATCCCGAGATGTCCGAAGGAAAAAGAACTGGCAATCCTGGACGCATTGAAAACTTACCGGATGATACCGGAATCAACAGAATATTTTGAGGAGGCGGCAGAGTGAGAAAACAGAAATGTTATATTTATATGAGGGTGTCCACGGCCATGCAGGTAGAGGGTTATAGCCTTGAGGCACAGAAAGACCGGCTGACGAAATTTGCCCAGTTCCAGGATATGGAGATTGTCCGGGAATACTGTGACGCCGGAAAATCTGGAAAGAATATCACCGGCAGGCCGGAATTTTCCCGGATGCTCCAGGATGTGGCGGAGGAGAAGGACGGCGTTTCCTATATTCTGGTCTTTAAACTCTCACGGTTTGGGCGCAATGCGGCGGATGTGCTCAACTCACTCCAATATATCCAGGATTACGGAGTGAATCTGATCTGCGTGGAGGATGGCATTGACTCTTCCAAAGATTCCGGCAAGCTGACCATTACAGTCCTGTCAGCGGTGGCGGAGATTGAAAGAGAGAATATCCTGGTTCAGACTATGGAAGGCCGGAAACAGAAGGCCAGGGAGGGAAAGTGGAATGGCGGGCAGGCGCCTTTTGGATATGAACTGGATTCAAAAAACAGTACGTTGATTGTGAACCCGGAGGAAGCGGAGATTGTCCGGATCATCTTTGACCAGTTTACCCGGACGGAGGCCGGAGCTGATTCCATCTGTAAATATCTGAACCAGCATGGATATACAAAGAAGCGGCTCCGGGATCAGGAGGTCAGTTACTTTTCCAGAAGCACGATTCTGAAGATACTGGATAATCCGGTTTATGTAGGGAAGATTGCTTACGGGAAAAATAAGACGGAAAAGGTGAAGGGAACAAGGGATCAATATTGCCGGGTGAAGCAGGATGAGTATCTTTTGGCGGATGGATTGCACGATGCGATCATCGATGAGGAAACTTGGGAAGCCGCCAAAGAGAAACGGAAGCGGACGGGTGTCAGATGGGTTAAGACTCACAGCCTGGATCATGAGCATATCTTATCGGGGCTGATTAAATGTCCGCTCTGCGGGGGTGGCATGAGCGGTACCGTGCAGAGAAGGAAAAATAAAAAGACTGGGGAATATAAAGATACATTTTACTACCGCTGCCATCACCGGAAACGAGTTGACGGGCATATCTGTGATTATAAGCCTATGCTTAATCAGAAAGTCTTCAATGCAGAGATTGAGGAATTTATCCGGTATATGGCGGGAGGGGAGAAGTTCAAGGAATTCCTGATGGAAAAACTGGAAGAAAAGGTGGATGTTTCTTCTTTGGAGGAAGAAAAAAAGCAGCTTGCCGGTCAGCTCCAACAGGCTCAGGGATCCAGAAAGAAACTGGTACAGATGCTGGAACGTCTGGATCCGGGCGATAAGCATTATGACAGGAAGTACCAGGATATGCAGGAGCGGATGGATAATCTTTATGACCGAATTGCAGAACTGGAAGAAGCAATTACTGATGTGGAGACAAAGATCGGGGCTTCATATGGAAAACAAGTCACAGGGAAAAAGATATACCAATTTCTTCTGGATTTTGATATATTATATGGTAAAATGACGGATCTGGAAAAAAAGGAGTTCATGAGGACATTTATTGAATCCATTGAACTGGATCCGGATGAAAAAGATATGGGACGCATTATCAAGCATATTGATCTGACGTTTCCAGTATACTACGATGGACAGGAAGGCGACCGAATTCGTATGCCCAAAGAAAACACAGTCGAGACGGTTGTCTTGCTTTCCAAGGGTGAGATCGACTCGAAAAAGATTCGGGTGGAGTTCTCGCTGGAAGATATGGATACCTCCGGCTTCCAGCAGGGAGCCACCTATGAGCAGATCAAGGGACGAGTGCTGGAGCAGACCGAATTAAAGGTATCTTCCCTGTATATCTCACAGATTAAGCGGAAATGTGGTCTGGAGGTCGGGCAGAGCTATAACCTGTCGAAGAAGGAAAATGCCAAACAGCCGCAGTGTCCGCCTGAGAAAGAGAAAGCAATCCGAGAAGCAATGAAATATTTTGGGATGATATAGAGAGGTACGGGAAGAAATGATGAATGAATTAGACAAACAAAACTTTACAAATTATGTAGAAGTAAAATCCTTTGGTGATATTTTTCCCAAAAAAGGAACAAATACCAGAACGCCTTACGAGCATCAGAAGAAGGCAATGGAAGCATTGGATAAGATGAATCAGGAGGCATCATACAGCACACTGGTAGTTCTTCCTACTGGTGGTGGTAAGACATATACTGCTTCCATGTGGCTCTTAAAAAATGCTATTGATAAGAGAAAGAAAATTCTTTGGATTGCCCATCGCCAGATGTTGCTGGATCAGGCTGCTGAGTCTTTTCAAAAGTTTGCTTATACAGAAGTTGTCCCCCACATTTCTTCCTTCTGCTTTAGAATTGTTTCTGGAGCTTCCAGCCATGACCGAACCAGCGACATTCGTCCGGGTGACAACTTGCTGATTGTCAGCAAGGACAGCATCGGAAGAAACATTGATCGATTGGATCAATGGCTCAAAGGTGAAAAAGAGCTGTATTTGATTGTGGATGAAGCTCATCATTCAACCGCAAAAACGTACAGAAAGGTCATTGATTATGTAAAGGCAAAGGTTCCTAATTTAAAACTGATTGGTTTAACTGCTACTCCGTTCCGTACTGCTGAAGAAGAACAGGGACTGTTAGCAAAAATATATACTGACGGTATCAGTGATGGACGAGTTGTTCACGGTGATGTTGGAATCACATATCAGATCGGACTAAAGGAACTGATTAACAGACAGATTCTTGCAAAACCTATTTTTGAAAGCTTTTACACGGATGAAGAATACGGCGATTCTCTCGGTGTTGACGCATGGGAAAGCATTCAACATTTGGATGTTCTGCCGGATGAGGTTGCACAGCAGATGGCAGATAGTGCAGCCCGTAACAAACTGATTGTCGAAACTTATAAGGCAAAACAGAATGACTATGGTCAGACAATATTGTTTGCCGTTAATGTGGTTCATGCAATTCAGTTGACCTCTCTTTTCAAAAAAGCTGGTATCAAAGCTGACTTCATCGTATCTTCTGTTAAGGATGCCATTACTGGTGTGACGATTAGCCGGGAGGATAACGAAAGAAAGCTGGAAGACTATCGAAATGGAAAGTTGCAGGTTTTGATCAATGTCAACATTTTGACTGAGGGCGTTGATTTGCCCAAAACTAAAACAGTGTTTTTGGCAAGACCTACTGTTTCTTCCATTTTGATGACGCAGATGGTTGGTCGTGCATTGCGTGGTACAGCAGCAGGCGGCACAGCCAGCGCATATATTGTTTCGTTCGTAGACCACTGGAACGAGCATATTGCATGGGTTAATCCGGAAAGCCTATTTGATGGAAACAATGACTTTCAGGATAATGAATCTGAGCGTGCCAAACGAGATCTGCGCATGATTGCTATTTCCAAGATTGAGGAGTTTGCAGCTATTTTGGATGATGCAGTTGATACTACTGCGTTGGAAAAAGTGCCTTTTGAGCAAAGAATCCCTGTTGGTATGTATGCGTTTACATATCTTGAAGAAAACGGAATGGATCACGCTTATCAGGTAATGGTCTACGACAGCACACAGAATGCCTATAAAAATTTGATGGATGCGCTTCCTTCCCTGTTCAAGTCTTTTGGTGCAACAGAAGAATATTTGACAGAAGCGCAGCTTGATGAAATGGAAGCACAGTGCCGGGATTCGTTCTTTTGTGGAGAGATGATTCCTCCTTATGAACGGAAGGATGTTCTGAATATCCTGAAATATTATGCCCAATATGAAGCCGTTCCGCAGTTCTATACTTTCGCTGAGGTAGACAGAAGCAAACTTGATGTTAGCAAAATTGCCCAGCATATTTGGGACGAAGATATGGGCGAACGCAAAAGAACAGAGTATATTGATTCGCTCTGGGAATCCAGTGATGATAATATGCTTCGCCTGTTTTTTGGTAGGAAACTATATTTCCTCCGTCAGCTGAACATCGAATTGATGAAACTATCGCATCCCGATATATACGATGATGAAAACAACATAAAGTATGGAACCAGAGCATTAGAAGATTTGCCTTTGCATGAAATTGGGAAAATCAATCCTGCTTTGGAAAAGGAATTGAGAGATCAGGCTTTTGAAAAAGCTAAAGATGCAGATGGAAATTACCGGTGCGCTTGCTGTGGTGTTGCAGACAAGTCACGTATCTATTTCCAAGTCGATCATATCGTTCCGATGAACAACGGCGGCAAAAGCGTTGTAGAAAATTTGCAAATTCTCTGTCGTCAGTGCAACGGAACGAAAGGTGATCAGTAATGCAAGGGTTATGCTACTCTGCACTCGATATTGCGGTAATTGTCAGCAGTATGCAGCTCGGCTGTCGAGATGAAAGCAGAATACTTGACCGGATATGGGAGGGCGAGAAAGCATTTCTCGATATTCCATACAGAGCAAATCAGCGGAAATTCATTTTAGACACCTATCATTGGTTACAATATTTCTATGATAAACCAGTGATCGATAAAGAATTTCCTGCAATACAGAAAGATTTGGCGTATTCAAACAGGACTTTGCAAGCAGACCAATTAACCAGCGATTTCTCGGATTTGGATTTGTTTTTCAAAAGCATCCGCATCCGTATTTTGTATGGATATGGAAATGATTATGTTAGAATTAAGCTGAGAACCCTGCTCAAGCAGTATGGCTATAAACGAAGGTCTCAGTTGTTGCTTCAACACATAAACCGATGTATGCTGTTCTATCATCTGGGAGCGACGTTGCGTGGTGGCGTGCCGTGCTCTATCGAAGATGCCGATTTGGATCAGATGCTGACATTTCGAGTAGTATGATAAAACCGCTGCAATTTTCATCCCCGAGCAGGATGGAATATGCAGCGGTTTTATATTTCCTGAGGAATGGTGTCAAACTGCATTTTTACAGTTTGGGTACCATTTTCGAGGAAAATATGAAGGGTGTCCAGAGGGGCGCAGCCCCTTGGCTCTGGGTTTCCAATAGGGGCGAGCAGCATCCCTGTTGGCACACAATTTTCCGCAGGAAAGTCTAGTGTGTTATACCTTTGTGGAGCAGATGGCAGCCGGAATTGTAGCACACCCTGAAAAGTGTGGCCACAGTTGCGGCGTTCTGGCGGGAAAGGTTGCCCCTTGCGGGGCAGCATAAGCGACAGAAAAAGGCTGGCAGGCGGTGCGGGCAAGCACTGTCTGTCAGCCGTGTCATTTGCGGAACAAAGGTATATCAAAGCCCCCGTCAGCCGCTGCTTCCCATCGTATCAGAACCACCACGGCAGCTTTCCGCGCAGGCTGTCCATCGCCTCGCCCTCCACCTTCTTTGTCCAGCTCTCGCTGAGATGGAAATGGAGCGCTGCGCCGATCAGCGGGTGCTCGATTCCATCGGTAAAGCCATAGCGGTACAGCAGATAGGTCTGCTCTCTGGCCGTCAGCTTGTCCAGCGCCGCATACAATTCTATCAGCTGCTCTTTTTGGATATAGATTTGCTCCGGCGTTTGGGTGTGAGGGTCGGCTATGGCTTCGATCCGCAGCATCCGTTCATCCTCTGAGAGAACGTCATCCAGATATACTCTCTGGAAGCCGGGGCCGTCTTTCTTATCCACCATCCGTTGCTCAAATAAACCGAGGGCGGCGCGGATGCAGTCCGTCATGGCGTTACGGAGCGCCGGTGCTGCATAGGTCAGAAATTTCATGCCCCGTCCGGCATCAAACAAAGGGATCGCGTTCAGCAGGCCGATACTTCCCTCCTGCATCAAATCATCCAAATCAATTCCAATATCATTTTCATCCAGCCCCATGTTTCGGTATTGCTCTAGCGCAATTTTTCGGATGAATCCCAGATTCTTTTCCAGCAGAATGTCACGGGCAGCCGTATCCCCTTTCTGTGCCAGTCTGCACAGCTGCTCATTGCTCCGGGTCGGCATTTTGCTTCTCCTGCGCGTGGTCTAAGGTGGATTGGAGAAATTCCGTCAGCGCCTGACCGAACTTGTCTAATGCTTCCTTTTGCACACCGTCCATCCCCGCTGCGCTCTGGGTGACGGCGGCGGAAATCATTTCGGGCGTGATGGTCGGAGTATGAACATCCGCCCCTTTGGTGAGTTCGGTAAACATCTGCTGAGTGATGCCCTTGGTCAAGGACTGCGCTGCTGTGAAATCGTTGCCGATCTCTTTCTTCACTTCCCGCAGCGCCGCCATAAATGTGTTCTGTATCATCGTCAGGTCTGCCTGATATACGGGAACTTTCTGCCGGTTGACAGTTCTGGCCGCCTGCACCGCAGCGTCTGTTTTATTGTTTCGGCGCAGCATGGCGCTGAGAGTAGTAAGCATCTGGTTCTGTCCGGCGAAACCGGCGGCCAGCGTATCGTCAAAATATTGCTCAATCATATAGGTGACTTCTGCAAAGCGAGGGCTTTCCAAAAGGCGGTTGACGATCTCTGCATTGGCTTTTCCGGTGTACAGATTCCGCGCCGCCTGCACCGACAGGCCCAGTTCTTCAATATCAAAATTTGTCCGGTCGGGCGTGTTGACTTCCCCCAGCAGGAAATCTGTGGAGACTTCAAACACTTTCGCAATGCGGAGCAAATGTTCTGTGCTGATCTTATCAGTCTTACCGCTGACAAACCGGCTGATGGCGCTCTCGGTGCTGCCGATGCGGGTCGCCAGCTGTGCCTGGGTAATTTTATGTTCCTTCATAAGCTCCTGCATCCGCTGCCGGATATTGCCGGGCAGATAGGCTCCCTCCATGTGACGCACCTCTCTTCTGAAAACTCTCTTTATCCATTATACCTGATAAAACCAGCGCGGGCAAATGCTTTCCGCTGGCTTCGCCGCTCTGAGGTCTTGCATTTTTGCAAGATTTCAGGGCGGCGTTTTTTCATTTCTTGCACTTTTAGCGGATTTTTCGGTTTATAGGCTTTTTCCCCGTATATTCAGGCAGACGGGCAGATACCGTCAATAAATAATGGAGGACAAAGCCTATGAATTTATTTGAAACTGTAAAATCCGCTGTCACCGTGAAGCAGGCCGCCGAATACTACGGCTGTAAGGTCAACCGGGGCGATATGATCTGCTGCCCCTTCCACGATGACCGGCATCCCAGCATGAAGCTGAACAGGGATTATTTCTATTGCTTTGGCTGCGGGGCTACCGGGGATGTGATCGATTTTGTGGCGCGGCTGTTCGGCCTGAGCAGCTACGAGGCCGCAAAGAAGCTGGCCTATGACTTTGGCATCGACCCGGACAAGCCCCCGGCAGCTGTGGCACTGAAAAAGCCCTATCCGCTAGCGCGGGCCTTCCGCAACGATGAGATGTACTGCCAACGGGTGCTGTGTGATTATCTGCACTTGCTGGAACACTGGAAAATCGAGTACGCCCCGCAATCGCCGGAGGACGAATTGGACGACCGCTTTGTGGAGGCGAGTCAGATGATCGACTATGTGGAATACCTGCTGGACATTCTCATGTTTGCGGAACTGGAACAGCGTGTGAAAGCGGTAGATATGTTGCTGAAGGACGGAACCATCGCCGCACTGGAGCGGAGGCTCAAACGTCTGGAAAAGGAGGTGCAGCACCGTGGCGAAGAACGAGCAATCGCGTGAGGTCAACCAGCCTGTCTGGTTTGACGGCAAAAGTATCAACGAAGCCCTGTTTTGTGATGATTTTCTCAGCAGACACAAGATCATCTACACAAACGGGGCTTTTTTCACGCCCGATGGCCGTGTGACTGATGATCTGCCCCTGCGCAGCGAAATCTTTGACGAAGTGCGCTGCTGCGCGGTGAGCAATATCCCACGCAAGATCAGCAACATTGTAGAGCTGATGAAGCTGGCCGCACTGGTGGAGGACTTCCCGCCGGAGGCAGACCGGATTCATCTGGCAAATGGGACACTAATGCTGGATGGCACCTTTACAGAGGGCAAGCCGGAGATCGTTCGATGTCGCCTGCCGGTGCTCTACAATCCCGATGCTCCCCCACCGACCCGCTGGCTGGCTTTTCTGGATGGGCTGCTTTACTCGGAGGACATTCCCACCTTGCAGGAGTTTATCGGGTACTGCCTGATTCCCAGCAACAAGGGCCAGCGCATGATGGTCATTAAGGGCAACGGCGGCGAGGGTAAAAGTCAGATTGGCGCGGTGCTGTCCACCCTGTTCGGCAGCAATATGAAAGATGGCAGCATCGGCAAAATCTCAGAGAATCGCTTCGCCCGCGCTGATCTGGAACACATTCTGCTGTGTGTGGACGACGATATGCGGATGGAGGCACTGCGCCAGACTAACTACGTCAAATCCATCGTCACCGCGCAGGGCAAGATGGATTTGGAGCATAAAGGCAAGCAGAGTTATCAGGGCTGGATGTGCGCCCGCCTTCTGGCGTTCAGCAACGGCGACTTGCAAGCCCTTTTTGACCGCAGCGACGGCTTCTACCGGCGGCAGCTGGTGCTGACCACCAAAGAGAAACCTGTTGACCGCGTGGATGATCCCGACCTTTCCGAAAAGATGAAGGCAGAAATCGAGGGCATATTCCTCTGGGCCTTTGCGGGACTGCAGCGGCTGGTGGCAAACAACTTCAAGTTCACCGAAAGCCAGCGCACCAAAGAGAATCGGGAGGCCGTTAAGCGGGACAACAACAATGTGTTTGACTTTCTGGAATCCGAGGGCTACATCCGGCTGAAAGCGGATGCGTCCATCAGCTCAAAGGATTGCTACGACATTTATCGGATGTGGTGTGAGGAAAATAGTCTGACTGCTCTTAAACGCCGCAGCTTCAGCGATGCGCTGGTGGCAGCCTGCGGCAAGTACAATCTGGAACACTGCAACACGATCACCAATTCGGCAGGACGCCGGGTGTGGGGCTTTATGGGCATTGAGGCGGTGGCAAGGCCACATATAAACGAGTTTACGGACGCTTCACAGTGTACGTACGTACCGGAAGACTGGCGGGATTGATTTTCGCTCTGGTCGCCGGTACGTATGTACGCAGCGATTCACCCTGTTACCTCATATATTAGAGGCGCTTCATGCGGATAAAGTGGTCGTGCCCATTTTGGGTACGACCAGAACCAAGTAAATATTCTCGGTTTTGTGATGTGAAGTGGTTGGTGTCATTTTGAACCCGACCACTTTAGCAGGACGAAGTAGGTGGGGTCATTTTGACCACACCTAAAGCGGTCAGCAAAAGAGGTGATTTTGCAGGTATCTTTTGAAGCAATCTCAAAACGGCGAAATGTTTCTCTGTTATCTGCACACAGTTCATCAAATAGCGACTCGTGGAACTGTGCACACGCTGCACTATCTCGCGCAGATACAGCCCGAACGATGAAAAACCCCACATTTTCGTGAAGTCGAATATTCCGCCGCCAGTCAACGATACGTGGGGAAGCATTTCTATCGCAAAACAGCAACTATAACAATTTTATCATCCCATGAAGCCGGTGCGCTATCCAGCGCAACCGGTTCTTTTTATGGGCAAGAAAATTTGGAGGATTACCATGAAATCAAATATCCGAAACGAAATTAAGGCGCAGATCATCCGCGCCGGTTACACCATGCAGGAAGTTGTTGACCTTCTGCACGATGAATATGGGTGGAGCGACAGCGTATCCAATCTTTCCGGGAAATTGCAGCGGGAATCCCTGCGGTATCGGGAGGCCGTGGAGCTGGCTGACGTGCTGGGATATGACATTGTCTGGCAGAAACGGAGGGATTGAGCATGGAAAAAGCACAATACGCGATTATGAGATTTGCAAAGTACAAGGGGCCAGAAATTGGCAATATCGAAGCCCACAACGAGCGCACAAAGGAAAAGTACGCCAGCAATCCCGATGTGGACACCAGCCGAAGCAAGTACAACTTTCATCTGGTCAAACCGCCCGGCAAGTACCGGATGGAATCGGAACGGCAGATCGCTGCCGCCGGATGCCGTACCCGGAAGGACAGTATCCGTATGATCGAGACGCTGTTTACTGCCAGCCCGGAGTTCTTCAAGGGGAAGAAACGGGCGGAGATTCGCGTGTTTTTCGAGGAAGCCCTGCGCTTTCTGGAGCAGCATCAATCCAAAGAAACAATTATATCTGCTGTGGTGCATATGGACGAGAAAACGCCCCATATGCACCTTTGTTTTGTCCCTCTGACGGAAGATGGCAGGCTTAGCGCCAAAGACATTATGGGCAATAAGAAGAAGCTGACCTGGTGGCAGGATGAGTTTTGGAAACACATGGTCAAGAAGTTTCCGGATTTGGAGCGTGGCGAGAGCGCCAGCCTGACCGGGCGCGACCACATTCCGCCCCGCGTGTTCAAGGAGATGACCCGACTGACCAAACAGAAGGAAAAACTGGGGCAACTGCTCACTGGCATTACTCCATTTAATGCAAAAAGCCGGGCGGAGGAAATCTGTAAGATTCTGGATACCTATATTCCCAGCGTGGAGAAGATGGACACGCTGCTGCGGAAATATGGCGTAGCCTTCACGAAAACAGCATCCGAAAACAAAAGGTTGAAAACGAAAAATGCCGAACTGGAAGAATCTCTTACATCGGCGCAGAAAGTCAGCACCCTAAAGCAGATCGAAGACCTCAAGCTGCGGCGCGACTATGACAGTGCCGTGGCGATTTTGGAACAGATACCGGCAGAAGTTTTGAACATCTATGCGCAGAGCAGCCATAGAGGAAAGGAGCGGCCTATTGAGCAAAGTTTATGATGATCCGAAATATAATGCGGCGTTTGACCGCTGTGTTGATGTGATGTCGCGGCTGTTGCAGAAGTATGGTCCGCAGCTATTGGGGCAGATGCAGGAGACTGCGAATGCTGGCTGCACACGTTCTGTGGTATCGGGAAAGCAACCCGTTTCGGTGTATCAGGAATTTGACAAAGCCGCTTGATATAAATTTGATTTACACGTTGCGTATTTGTTTGGCGTATGCTATAATAAATACGCAACGTGTATTTTTGCTTTATGGGGTAAAAGAAATGGACTGCAAAACCAAAATAAAAGAATTGCGGGAAAGTACAGGCATGAACCGCAAGGAATTTTGTAAATATTTTCAGATTCCCTATCGGACTGTGACAGAGTGGGAACTGGATAACCGCCATGCACCGGAATATGTGCTCCGTTTGTTGGAGTACTACATTCAGAATGAAGGTCTGGCGAAGAAGAAAGTAACGGATGAATGTTCAGAGATGGAAGAAAGGGGCGACCCGTATGAAGAAAACTAAAACAAAATGCTATCTTTATACACGGGTATCTACTTCCATGCAGGTGGACGGATACAGTCTGGATGCTCAGCGTGATAAGCTGCGAAAATACGCTGAATACGAAGATATGGTAGTGGCTGGCGAATATTCTGACGAAGGCTTTTCCGGCAAGAATATTCAGGGCAGACACGAATTTCAGCGGATGCTGCAAGACATTCAGGACTGCAAAGATGGCGTGGAATATGTGCTGGTGTTCAAACTGTCTCGATTCGGAAGAAATGCTGCCGATGTACTGAATTCTTTGCAGCTGATGCAGGATTTCGGTGTCAATTTGATTTGTGTGGAAGATGGCATTGACAGTTCCAAGGATTCCGGCAAGTTGATGATTTCTGTCCTTTCTGCGGTGGCAGAGATAGAGCGTGAGAATATTCGGACACAGACGATGGCTGGACGGGAGCAGAAAGCCCGTGAAGGAAAATGGAACGGCGGCTTTGCCCCTTATGGATACCGTCTTGAAAAGGGCGAACTGTTGATTGCTGAGGATGAAGTGGACGTGATCCGCACCATCTTTGACCGCTATATTCACACCAACGATGGTGTCAGCGGTGTGGCGAAATATCTGAACCGGCAGGGCTTTGTGAAGAAGCTGCGGCAGAACGGCACCATTCCCGGTTTTTCCGCCAGCTTTGTGAAAAGTATCATTGACAATCCGGTATATATGGGGAAAATTGCCTATGGCAGACGCCGGACAGAGAAGAAGATTGGTACCCGGAATGAGATGCACGTGGTTGAACAGTCGGAGTTTCCCGTGTACGAGGGAAAGCATGAGGCTATCATTTCTGAAGAAGATTGGAATCTCGCGCAGGAGAAACGGAAAGTCAATGCTTATCGGCGCGAGAAGGTCAACGATCCTACCCATGCGCATATTCTGTCCGGCATTCTGAAATGCCCCTGCTGTGGTAAAAGCCTATATGGGAATATTGCAAAAGCCCACAGCAAGGACAAAAAGACCCGCTATTACTATTACTGCAAGAATACGGTAACGTCAACAGGCCACGAGTGCACTTTCCGGCTGAACATTGAACAGACAGAGATGAACCGCATGGTAGCGTCAATTATCTCCGCTATGGTCAGCGACCCACGGTTTGCGGATGCAATCAAGGCGAAAATCGGTTCCGCTGTCGATACGAACGACTTAGAGAAACAGCTGGAAGCGTTGCAAGCGCAGCTTCGGCAGACGTTAGGCACAAAAGCCCGCCTGGAACGGCAGATGGACGGTTTGGATGTGAATGACCCGTATTATGACCGGAAAATTTCTGATTTGCAGCGTCGCTATGACGAGCAATATGGTAGAATAGATGAGATCGAAGTCCAGATTGACGATGTGCAAAGCCAGATACGGAGTATCCGACAGGAGAAAATTTCCGGTGATAATATCTACCGCCTGTTGCTGGCATTCGATCAGGTCTATGAAGCCGCCTCCGAGGTGGAGCGGAAGGAGTTCATGCGGGCGTTCATTGAGCGGATCGAATTGTTCCCGGAAAAGCAGCTGGACGGCAACTGGATCAGGAAGATCATCTTCAACTTCCCTGTTCCTGTAAATGGGACGGAAGTGAAAGAATTGCCCTTGGAAAATGAAACAATGGTCGAGACTGTGTGCCTCTTGAGCAACCGAAAACCAGATACGAAAGTCAGGGTCGATGTGGATCTGGAAGACTACTATCGTATCAAGGACGCAGAGAAGAATCAGAACTGAAAATAGAACACCGAACAGAAAGCGATTAGCTGCTGATGCGTAAAAGCATTGGCAGCTTTTTTCTTGCCTGAAATCGCTGAAGGGAGGTGGAGCCGATGATTTGACCTGTAGAAGTGAAGAAGAGTATCAATGGATAATCAATGACAATCACGAAATGGAGGCAATCTATGGCAAAGAGAAGAAGTATTAAGGTTTATGGGCAGAGCGGCTATAAATATCAGGAAACGCCGACAATCATGCTGAAGGGAATGTGGCTGAAGGAACTGGGGTTTGAAATTGGAGATTACATCTCTGTTGTTTGCAAGGACGGTAAACTGATCATTACTCCGGATATAGAAAGAGCAGAGCTGGAGAAGGCTGAAGCCGAAATCATGGAGAATGAGAAAAAGGCAATGAAGAAGAGGGTAAAAGAAAGAAGAAGAGAGCTGCTTGAGCGGCGAGTGGCTGAGAGTCAGATTGAGTACGGTACCCGTACAGATGAATAGGAGGCAAATATGGGAAGAATCATTTTGATTGGAGCTACGAAAGGCGGAGTAGGCAAGACGGTGAGCACGTACAATCTGGCATATTCTCTTGCAAGCATGGGGAAAAAGGTTCTGGCTGTTGATTTTGACAGCCAGGCCAACCTGACCACCTGTTTTGGCGTTGAAGATACGTGGGCGATTTCGACTACGATCGGGCATCTGATGATGCTGCAGCTTGACGATGAAGAGCTTCCGGATCTGAAAGAGTACATTATGAGTCGGGATGGAGTGGACTTTATTCCTTCGTCAATGGTTTTGTCTGCGGTTGATGCGAAGCTTCGGATGGAGATGGGCGCTGAGAGGATGTTGGCAAACATCCTGGAGCCGTTAAGAGACAGATATGATTATCTGATCGTTGATACCTGTCCGGCGCTGGGGGCACTTACCATCAATGCCCTGGCAGTGGCTGACGGAGTTGTGATTACGGTAAATCCCCAGTTGCTGGCAATGAAAGGGCTGCAGGATTTTCTGAAAACCATTCAGAAGATCAAAAAGCGCATCAATCCGAAACTGGAGGTAGAGGGTATCCTGCTTACCATGTGTGATATGAGAACAAATCTCTGTAAGGTGATTTCAGAGCAGGTGACGGAAGCATTTGAAGGAAGGATCCGGATCTTCGAGAGCAGGATTCCCAGTACTGTAAAGGTAGGCGAGAGTATCTATTACTGTGAGCCTCTTCTGGAATATGCACCGCAGACAAAGGTGAGCAAGGCGTATCTGGACTTTGGAAAGGAGCTGATGGGATATGAAGGCTAACCAGCCTAAGAGAAAATTGTTCAATGACGCTGTTGATCTGCTGACCGGTGATGCTCCTGATAGTGGGATTCAGATGATCCTGGTGGATCAGATAAAGCCTTTCCATGAGCATCCATTTAGGCTATATCAGGGTGAGAGGCTGGATGATATGGTGGAGAGTATTCGGGAGCACGGCATCCTGACGCCGGTGATCGTTCGGAAGCTCAGCTCTGGATATGAGATGCTGGCGGGGCATAACAGGCAGAATGCGGCAAGAATTGCGGGACTTAAAGAGATCCCGGCGATAGTCAAAGAAAATCTGACGGATGAGGAAGCCTGGGTTTATGTGCTGGAGACCAATGTGATTCAGAGATCCTTCAGTGATCTAACCGTCACAGAGAGAATCGCAGTGCTGGCTGCCAGGTATGATAAGGTTTGCGGTACAAAGAAGCGGGAAGAGATCATAGAGGAGCTTCACAGATTGAATGGTTCTGGTGGACATGATGTCCACCAACAGGCAAAGTCCAGGGAGCTGATTGGGCAGGAATATGGGATGACTGGGCGGAATATTGCAAGGTATGTTCACTGCAATCAGTTGATACCGGCACTTAAGGAAATGCTGGATGATGGATCTCTGACATTGGTATCTGGTGTGGAGCTCTCATTCTTATCTGAGGGAGAACAGGAGCTTGTCGGTAAGGTGATGGAGCAGAATGGTGTCAGAGTCAAAGGGAATATGGCAAAGAAGCTTAAAGCGGCAGCTGGGGATATCACAGAAGAAACGATACGGTCAATACTGGAACTGGATAAAACCGTTACTGAGGCTGGGAAAAAGGACTCTGTTAATATGAAGGTTCCGGCAGATGTTTATTATAGATATTTTTCAGAGGTGGATGCCAGTGAGATCCAGAACATTCTTGTGGAAGCACTTGGACTTTACTTTAAGGCGAAGGGAGAGTGAGATATGTACACACGGCAGGAACTGGAGGCAATAGATCGGAGCTATTTCGAAGTCATCATTGCGGATGAATATGATGTGACTCTTATGTCAAGGAATACACGGCACATCTGGCATCTTCGGGATGTGGAGCTGTCGGATGGAGAGGTGACAGTAATTCTTCATAAGCATCAGGTTTCAGATCCTTATCATGCACATGGAAGAAGCCGGACGATGAAGCGTGCTATACGGGATATTAAGAAACATGATCAGTTTCAGATGAATGGAAGGAAGCCAGTTTATAGAGAATAAAAGAGGGAGCGGAAGTATCCGGTGATGGGTGCTTCCGCTCCTGCTGGCTTATATTATTTTCTGTTTTTCTTATGATGGCGGAGTCTTAAGTATTCGCAGACCGCATCATGTGCGTTGTTGATTTCTTGGCGACCACGGCTGGGCTTCAGACCGATTTCGATGCAGATGTCATCAGTGGACAGTCCCTGCAGGCTCAGACGAATGATCTTGGCGTAGCGGGGGTTCTTCTGGCCGAAGTGAGCCAGAAGCTGAATCTCCAGTTCTTCTTCTGTGGGTGGCGGGCAGAGCTTGTTCAGAACCTGATCCTCAACTGAAGGCTGTGATGTATCTTCGATGTCAAAGGTTTTGCCGTCATATTCGTAATCGAGAGACAGAATCTCCACGCGCTTCGGGTTGTAGCGCTCCAGAAGGCCCTTGTTCGGGCATCCTGTGCAGCGCCTGGTGGAAGGACAGAGTTTTTTGGTGCTGTCCGGGTTCTTGCCGATGACGCAGCGGCCCTCACGGCGCATTTCCATATCTTTGTTGAGCTCAGCCCAGAAATCTTTCATGTAGGAAGCGTACTGTTCTTCATTGATGGCCATGAATCCAATCTCAAAGGAAAACTCCCCGAGACTCATGGTGGTGAAGTTGTCCTGGATGTAGTCGCCTTTCTGCAAGCCGAACTTTTCTCTAAGGAAGGGTACTAAGACCTTGTCTTCCGCTATGGGCTGTCCGTCAAAGGATTTGCGGTTGTCATATTTGTGAGTGTTGCTATAATCTGCTTTTCTTGCCATGTTGATTTCCTCCGTAGATTGGCAGTGGAGGAAACCACACGGCTGATATTCAATTTTTCTTTCAGATGACCGTTCATAGGGATCCTCCTATAAATCGGTCAGCTGCTCTACTTGAACTGACTGGTTACATGTTGCTTCGCTTTGGACGGCGGTAGAGCGCCTCACTTCGTGCACAAGATCGGCAACCGCCCGCGGCGAAGAGTCTTTTTATGTCATGTTGAGGACGGATGACATACAGGAACGTCTTCCTGTTTGCCTTAGTTGTCGTTTGCTATCAGATACAGTTCGCTGAAAGCTGCTTCATAGTCGCTTGGATTAAGATCTTCTGCACAAGAGGCTCCGAATCTCTGAAATACGGATCTTGCTACATCTTCTCCATATTCGTTTACGACTTGATTGGCAGCATCCTGAATGCTGATGAGCAAATCATCGTTTGAACAGAACATGTACTTTACCTCCAAATTCTGTCCGCTCAATCTGCTGGGCCCAACGGTAGCAGACGATTTCAAACGAAAAGTCTGTTTAAGTCGATTTATAACCAAAGACCTCCAAAAACATTGATTTATGGTAGCGATTATGGTAAAATGTATCTTGATTTTTTGTACCCTTTCGCTTGTCCTTTCCTCTTTTCATTTGATGGTTAAAGGATACCAAGCCAAAAAGGGACTTTCAGCGGGGCAAAGCCTTGAAATAAAGGGACTTTTGGGACTGAAAAAGGGACTTTTCGGAGATGAGTGATGTGATTTTGATAAAAGACTATTCTGATGCTGTGAAGAAGAGCTTTGAAACATCTATGAATCAAGGACGGTTCATGAGAGAAGTGTTTAAGGCTTCGGGGTACGACCGTTTCCCGAGCGCGTCTGATGAAGATTATGCAAAGAAAATCTGCAACGGGTCGAAGCCAATTACTGATGAAATGATAGCCGGGTTTCCGAGACCGTATTGGGTTGATGAACTTGCGGACTATTATGCTAAGCATATAGACAAAAAGAAGGTACCAGTCTTGGCCAGTGCCTTTGAGATTACTGATAAAACAAAAGATATAAATTGCCTTTGTAAAGCTTTAGCTGCACAGTTTTTTTGCATTGTCGAGGTTGGAGGATCCTATAATGAAGCAGATAATATAGTTGCATCGTCTTACAGAAAACTAAGAGATGGAGCTGATATCAAGACTGTTATAGCAGCGCCGTATCACTTAGGAGATCGGGCGTGGATAGTGAATGGGCAGAGATCCCGGCACTATGACAGTGGATTTTACGAAAAGTTTGACCATGTCTGGCTGATAAGAAATGATGGGAAAGTGCCTTGGAGGGATAGAAGGCTTGTGTGTCTGACGAAAGAGGGTCAGTCTATTAAGACAGATGTATATGAAGTTGATGTTCCGGATACAAACCCGGGCGAAACAGCAGAAGTAATATTACAGGTTGACGCAAGAGGAAAAGAGGGTACATTCACAAGCACATGGGAGATGGAGGATTCAGCGGGAAATAACTGTTTTCCGAGTGAGAAATGGCTGCTTGAATTTACGGTAACGGTAACTAATAAGTCACGGGAGTCAATGGAGGCATAGTGATGAGTGACAATACAATCGAAAAATGGTCAACACTAAAAGAAGTTCAAGAGCATCTTGGTGTGGGAAGGGAAACCATTCTACAGTGGATTGCAAAAAAAAATATGCCTGCTTATAAGATGGGGAGGTTATGGAAGTTTAAGTTATCAGAAGTGGATGAATGGGTAAAATCCGGAGAAGCTGCTGATAATACTTCGAGTGCAGAAAGTTAATGTGAAAGGCGGAGAGTTGCAATGGCGGATCAGGTTTTAAGTAGAACCTTAAACCAAAAATTTGATACCGTTTTTGAAGAGATCACTCATCAGGAGTCTTTGAACCTTCTGAATCGCAATGACCTTAAGTTGTTCTGCCTTGATATTGAGACAAATCAGTTTAACTATGCTCCGCTTGTAGAATTCCTGGAGGATAATCTGGGAATGTATGTGTTTTCAAGAGCGGAGCTGGATGATCTCTTGGATGCGGGAAAAGATAGGACGGTTGCTCTTAAGGCAGTAAGAAAACTGATAAAATCTGGGAATCCCGGTGAAAAGGGAACCGGAAGCGATCTTGGAGAGATCCTTGACTATTGTTTCTTTGAGCATGTGCTTGAAGCACCAAAGATTCTAAGTAAATATGAACAGGTCACAGCCGGGGGCACATATAAGGCTCAAAGCGAAGGCGTTCATCTCTTGTCTGTTGGAAATCCGGGAGCTCCGGCATATCAGCTGGTATATGGTGCATCCGGTATCATTGATGACATTCAGGATGCTATAGATAAGGCTTTTGAGGAAATAGCGGCTGTATCAAACGGCCAGAGAAAAGAACGGCAGGTTGTGGACAGTACTGTAATGGGGCGTGCTTTCGATGAAGATACTACGGCAAGATTGAAGGAAATACTGCTTCCGAGCAAAACAAAAATACCGGTAGATAACGCTTATGGAATGTTTATTGGGTACACTATAGGCTTGGATCCAAATCAATATGCAAATGATCAGTACCGAAAAGCAGTTCAAGATAAGATGATTCTGGATATACAGAATCATGTCCAGTATATCGTGGACAAAATCAACAGCTTAAACCTGAGCCGCAGCTCGTTCTATGTTTACGTACTTCCGTTGAACAAAGCATTGGATGATAAGAAAGAGATCATGGACAGACTGCTTGGAGGTGACGACTAATGCCGGACATTACAGAAGCGGATAAGCCACTCCGATTGGCGGATGCAATATATATGGATATTCTGGATAACGATTATCTGAAAGAACTGTATGACAAAATTTTGCGTTGTTATACAATCCGACGATTTGGTAAAGGACAGGACATTCCTACGGAAACAGAAAAAGTGGATGCATTGAGATTTGCGGATATTCTTTCAAAATCAGTATTTTCCAATGATTCGGAGATCCATAAGTCTTTGGCGCAGGAAATAGTGACCATACTGGATTATCTTTTCCCTGATGATGAGGATGTGTCATTTTATGCCGGATCTGTGCTTACGAATACAGCAAATTTCCGAGGAAGAGATATTTTGTCTCCAGATTATAAGGGTAGTTCCTTGTTTGAAAGGCTTTATTCGGAGCTGATGAAGGAATACCTTGAGGTGCCAGGTGATAAAGAAAAGCACTTCTTCAGATCGCAAAAACAGGTATACGATCATTTTAATGATCAGAGCTTCAGCTATTCAGGTCCGACATCAATGGGAAAATCCTTTGTGATGCAGACGTTTATCCGGAATCAAGTCATGGCTGATAAGGGATTAAACTTTGCGATACTGGTACCAACGAAAGCTCTAATCAATGAGGTTACTAGTGAGCTTACAAAGGCGCTGAAAGGTTTCTTTACAGAAAAAGATTATAGAATAGTCACATCTGCCGGTGCTGTTGTGCTGAAGGATTATCATCACTTCATATTCATCATGACACCGGAGAGAATGGCATATTTGCTGACTCTGTACAGTAATATGCCGTTGGACTACATTTTTATAGACGAGGCACATAAGATATCCTCTAAGGATTCGAGAAGCGCGTTCTACTATTCCGTGGTAGAAAAACTGAGCATAAGGCAGACGAAGCCAAAGTTTATATTTGCTTCGCCCAATATACCGAATCCGGAAATATATCTTCAGCTGATTCCGGATAGTGTGGAAGTGGAGAAAAACAAGCTGTCCACCAATTATACGCCAGTGAGCCAGATGAAAATACTGGTAGACGTTAACAGAGGCGAACTCAAATACTATGATTCAATTCGCAGATGTCTGACTTATGCTGCAAAGCTGGATCCAAATGAAGGCTTTTATGATCTCATAAGAAAACTGGGCGAAGGATCAAAGAATCTGATTTATTGTCACTCCAAAGCAAGGGTGACAGAGTATGCTCAGAAATTGGCCGACTTGATGCCGCCGCTAAATGATCCCGATCTCGATGCGCTTTCCGATGAGATAAAGGACGTAGTATATGACGATTATTATCTGGCAAAGACAATAAAGAAAGGTATTGCCTATCACATGGGATATCTTCCGGCGGCACTCAGGCTGAGAGTGGAAGAGCTTTTCAGGCAGGAAAAGAAGATCCACACCATCGTGTGTACCAGTACACTTTTGGAGGGCGTAAACCTTCCAGCGGACAATTTGTTTGTTACACACTATATGAATGGCAGAAATGAGCTTGACGAGGTCTCCTTTAAGAATCTGCTTGGACGGGTTGGAAGAATTCAGTACAACCTGTATGGCAATGTATATCTGATGACAATGGAAAAAGATGCTGATTCACAAAAGTATGTGGAGATGCTCCAGAAGGCTGTACCAGAGCAGGAACTGTCTGTCAGCAGAGCATTGACAAAGCATCAGAAAAAGAAAATTATTGAGAGCTTGATCCAGGGGAATATGGAGTTTGATAAAACAAGCACTCAGAACCAGAATGAGTATTCTCTGATGAGAAAAATTGCTGTCATGTTGCTTAGGAGCATTTTGAATAACAAGGACAGCAGAATCCGAAAAGAGTTCGGTGATTATCTTACAGAGGAAGCGGTCAGTAACATCAAGACTGCTTTTGAAGGAAAGGAACAATCACTTGAAGACCTTAATATTACGTTGGATCAGTCCGAACGGCTCTACCTGGCAATCAAAGAAGGGTTACGATATCCAAGGATAAACGCGTATGGATATGTTTCCAACACCGAACTGATGGGATTCTTGGAGAAGTTGGGGGAAATCTTTAACTGGGAGAAATATGAACGTTCCCTGATAGGCAACAAGGATGATAACGGAGAACACCCAGTTCTGAAACGTCATGCCGTATCACTATCCAAGTGGTTCAAAGGGATGAGCATTCAGGAAATGATCAAGGACTCTATAGAGTATAAAAAGACAAGCGGACAAAAAGTGTATATGCCAGATCATTCAAGGGAAGATTACAGAGATTGCCCTGAGCATAATAATCAGATTGCGGCAGATGTACTTAGTGAAATAAATGATGTGATTCTGTTCAGCTTCTCGAATTACTTTATGGCGTTTTCATCAGCCTACAAGGATTTCATAGGTCAAGAGGCTTTTGGAAATGACTGGTATGAGTATGTCGAATATGGATCAGTAAATCCGCTGACGATCATGCTGCAGCGTAACGGTTTTTCCAGAGAGGCTGCTACATACATTACGGATAACAGGAACAAATATGTAAAGGATACACTGGATGGTCAAAGGCTGAGAAGGTCTCTTCTGGACTGTGAAAAGACCACTGTACAGAGGGAGGCACAGCTTATAGAAATCAGTATGCCGGAGCTGTATCTGAATAATCAGTAATGAGTCCGTTTTTGGGGACAGCATAAAGAATAGAATGAAAATGAAGGAGTGTAAGCTCTGCAGAGACAAACAATTGGAGGAAATAAAACATGACAGATGCAGAACTGAAACAGTTGAAGAATAACCTGTGGCATTCGGCAGATGTGCTGCGTGCCGGAGCTCATCTTGCTGCAAATAAGTATGGTCAGCCGATACTCGGACTGATTTTCCTTCGCTATGCAGATATTCTGTTTAAGCAGCATAAGGATGAAATAGAGACAGAGTATAACAAGTTTAAGGGCGGACGTATGGAGAAATCCATCAAAGAGATTGCTATAGAGAAGTGCGGATTCTTTTTGCCGGAATGTGCATATTACGATTATATCAACGATGCTCCGGATGATGCCAACAAGGCAACCATTGTAAAAAAGGCAATGGAAGCAATAGAGGATGAGAATCCGAAGATGCTCGGAGTTCTTCCGAAGGAAGTGTATGCACAACTGGTACCGGAAGAAGAACCGGAACTGTTGTCCAACATCGTCAGGATATTCAAGGATATCCCTGAAAACTGCACGATGGATATATTCGGTGAAATCTATGAATACTTCCTTGGAAACTTTGCATTGGCAGAGGGTAAGGACGGCGGAACATTCTATACGCCAGCAACAGTAGTACGCTACATGGTGGAAGTTCTTAATCCAGAGCCGGGTGATAAGAAGTTCCTGGATCCTGCGTGTGGTTCGGGCGGCATGTTTGTCCAGGCTGCACGTTATATGCACAATCATAACGCTAACGAAGCGGAGCAGATGAAGTTCCGTTGTTATGGAGTGGAAAAAGAACCGGATACTGTGAAACTGGCCAAGATGAATCTGCTTTTGAATAATGTTCGCGGAGAAATTACAGAGGCAAATACATTCTATGCCGATCCATACAATGCCTTTGGAGCATTCGATTATGTCATGGCCAATCCGCCGTTTAATGTTGACGAGGTAAATTATAGTCGAGTTGCCGATGATGTAAGATTTAATACATATGGTGTGCCAAAAAACAAAACAAAATCCAAAAAGAAAGAATCTGATAAGAAAGAGACCGTACCAAATGCTAATTATTTGTGGATTGGACACTTTGCAACATCACTTAATGAGAATGGACGAGCAGCATTGGTAATGGCAAATTCGGCATCTGATGCTGGTGGATCAGAATATGAGATACGGAAAAAGATGATAGAGGAAGGCATTATCAGCCAGATGGTCTTGTTACCGTCAAATATGTTTTCATCTGTGACGCTTCCGGCAACGCTATGGTTTTTTGATAAAACAAAAGGACGAGGCAATCATAAAGGCGAAATACTATTTGTAGATGCTAGAAATGTGTTTACGCAGGTTGATAGAGCACATAGAAAGTTCAGTGATGAACAGATTAAAAATCTTGGAGTAATAACAAAACTCGTAACTGTTCAGCACCCTCTATTCAAAGATAACATCTGGGTGGCCTGAAATTGCACTTCGAATTGCCTCATAGGCATTGTAGCCATGTTTGTGAGCTGTCCCAATATAGGACATGATTTTCAGGTAATCCCGGGCTCCATCTTCCGTGCGGAAGCAACCGGATACTTTGGTTTTTACTTTGATCATCCGAATATCCCGCTCCGCCTGATTGTTATCAAACGGAACAATGAAGTTATGGATAAAAAGGCAGACTGAGGTCTTGTATGTCTCCAGACGTTCCACCAACGCAAGGATTTTTCCCTTTTTCTTCCGGCCACGTTTCTTTACCGTGGTTTCCGGAAGTGGATTTTCTTTTTTTGCCAGCTCGATAAGATTATCGTAGTTCTTATCAAACTTATGGAGATGATAATAACTGAGACCAGTTTTGCCTTTTATTATGGCTTTTTCTTTGACCTTCTTCATCTCCAGCAAGAGGTCAATAAAGGCAGGAGCCCATGTTTGCTCAGGGTGGTTTTCATGTATCCCGGTCAGCTCACGCAAAAGATGGGCGCAACAGACTGCATGCTCTGCATCCGGGTAGTTCCAGTACGACGCCCAGCAATCGTGTACAGCGATCCCTTGGAATTCCGGAAGGATGCCACACTCATCCATTCCCTGAGCACCTCGTTTTTTGTTGAGATGCAGCAAGGTATACAGGGCATTTGAGGCACTATGCACCCAATAAAGCTTACCCTCTGTCCTTGTTCCTGTCTCATCAAAATGGTTCAGTGCCGAATGGATCAGTTTTTCTTTGATCTTATCAACGGTATCGGTGACACGATCTGCACAGCGTTTTACCATGCTGGCAATGGTACCTGTAGAAATCGGGATACTAAATACTCCGGACAGGATCTCATGGGTTCGTTTGATGCTGACTGCGCCAACTGTATTCAAGGCCACAGCCAGTGCCTGGAGGTTTTCTCCGTACTGTACGGTTGCTTTTATCTCCGATGGAAACGCACCTTTACGTGTGTCACCATGCAGCATACAAACAGGGATTTCCAAAGACTGATGCTCTGTCACATTTACAGAGACAACGGCGTCAATCACATGCCTCTTTTCGGCAATACAGGCAGTACCTTTACACATATGATAATGCGGGCAGCCTTCACATGCAGCAGGCATATGCTGAATGATCTCATCGGGATCCGCTATCACAGCAAGGGTGCTTCCCGGATGCCCTTTTTGACCACCGGCTTTTTTACCGGAAGGTTTACGCAGGCTCTTGGGAGCGGGTTTACTCAGTCCGTCGCTGGAAGGTGGCTTGGAACTGTTTTTGGAGTTCTTGTTTAATCGTTCCTGCTGCTGTTGGATGGTCTGGTTAAGTTGTGCAATAAGCTGTGCCTGCGCATCCACAGTAGCATTCAAAGATGCAACCATAGCTGTTAATTCTTCGATTTGATGCAGTAACTGCTCAACCAGTTCACTCTTCGCATTTGCCATTCAGACCACCTTCTTCCGTAATTATCTGATGCTTCTATTTTAACGGAAAAGGCTGGAAATTGCGAATCGCTCAAAACGGGTTTTCGTCAAAATGACTGTGGATAACCATAGAAAGTTCGTGGTAAAAGCAAGAAATCATATAGTGATTATTCCGGGTCTCCGGCCCACCCTGGTCGCAGTTCAGCCCAGCCAGATCGCGCTTCAGCTCATTTGATACGATC
>PPYF01411336.1_pt1 | contig 34363 bp, 33 predicted proteins | sample 1559871 | NCBI WGS metagenome assembly PPYF01 (sample SAMN08240021, study PRJNA423297) | Human gut metagenome, whole genome shotgun sequencing project.
GGTGGTCGGGTAGCCGGGGGCGTCGGATGCCTCGGCGAGCGCGTTGCGGATGAGCTCGGGGGTGGGGTCCACGGGGGTGCCGATGGATAGGTCCACCGGGCCGTCGGGGTGAGCCGCGGCGGTGGCGCGGTAGGGGGCGAGCGCCTCCCAGGGGTATTCGGGCAGGTTCAGGCCGTAAGTCATTGTGTCACCTGGTCGCTTGGGGATTTTTCGTCACTTCAGTCTATCGCCCGGGCTTTGGGGCTGACTAGAGGAAGAGCCCCCATCCCAGCGCCTAGACAGTTTGTCCAGGGGCGCACCGCGTGCGGTGCGCATCGGCCGGGGTGGGGGCTCGTGCATCCGGTCACTCGCGCAATTACTCTGCGGGCGCGGATGCTTCAGGTATGGGGTTAGTTGCTCTGCGGGGGCAGTGCCGCGATGAAAGGCACGTCCTTGCCGGTGGGGCCGAGCTTTGCGGCGCCACCGGGGGAACCCAGGTCGTCGAAGAAGTCGGCGTTGGCGCTCACGTATTCGCTCCACTCTTCGGGAACGTCGTCTTCGTAGTAGATGGCCTCGACGGGGCAGACGGGCTCGCAGGCGCCGCAGTCCACGCACTCGTCGGGGTGGATGTACAGGGTGCGGTCACCTTCGTAGATGCAGTCCACGGGGCATTCTTCAACGCAGGCGCGGTCTTTGACGTCCACGCAGGGAAGCGCGATAACGTAGGTCATGGGTCGGTGCCTTTCTCGATGCTGTGCGCCCTGTGCCCGCCGGTCTGCGGGTCGCCTTCTCCAGGGCAGGGTCTGCAGAGTAAACCGCCGAGCGTGTGGTGCTCGGCGGGGAAGTCTTTGTATAGTCTATCGCGCGCTCGGTGTTTTATCGTATTTTCGTGGTGTATTAGACAGCGAACGGCGGCGGGCGGGGGCCTATTTTTTAGGCAAGCCTGCCCTGCCGCCGTTCATTATTTCACCTAGTCAGTGAATTATAAAAATACCCAAATTATATAAATGAAATCTTCGTCACATTAATTTGTGGGTGGGCACAACTCTTTTTCCCACCGAGGAAAAACATGCAATAACGCATACTTTTTCTTCGCTATTTATCCAGACCCTCGGCCTTGGCACGCGCACGCTGATGCGCCGAACGGGCCGAGAAGTAGCGCGCATCCTTCACCCGGTTGCGCGTGTACGCGAACATACCCAGCATCGCCGCCACCGGCGCGCCGAACCACCACAGCGCACCGTACAGGCCGATGGCCGAGTGCCCCGGGTTCACGAGCACGAAGGGCGAGTCAGGGCGGCCGTAGGCCAGCCAGTACACGGTCACGAAGGCCACGGCACCCACGATAGCCGCCGTCATGCCGCGGCGCAGGGCAAGCGCGCTCCACAGGGAGGCGAAGAAAATCGTCAGGTACGCGATAAGCAAGCCCACGGGCAGGGCAACATCGCCTGCGTACACAACCCAAGCGTGGTAGATGGAACCGGCGACGGCCGCCACGGTGCCCAGAATCACGCCGGTCAGCACCGTGGAGACGAGCCCCGCCTCCTGCGGCTTCGGGTTGACCGTGCGGGTGGGGTTGCCGTCGAGCACGCGGTAGGTCTCAACGGCAGAAATCTTCTGCGGCACCTTATTCGAGTACTCGAAGGTCTTATCGTCCAGCACCGTAATCTGGGTGCGGTGCGCCTCCATAGCCTTTCGCTTGGCGGTGCCGTCGCCAAAGATAGCGGCCTGCACGCGGGTGTCCTCGGGGTTGTACTCGCCCTCAATGCCCCAGGTAAGCAGCGGTCGGTCCTCGTCATCCCCCAGAATCTCCAGGGCACGCTTCACGATTTGGTGCACGCGCACGTGGTCGGGGTGACCGTAGCCGCCGTCGGCGTCGTAGGTGACCAGCACATCCGGCTGAATCTCGTGAATTGCGGCGACCAGGGCCTGCGCCTGCGGTTCGAGGGGCTGGGCGGTCAGCGAGGCATCGCTCGAGACGGGGTTGGCGATGGGCTTACCGTTCGGGCCCCAGGCCATGCCGGAGTCGCGGTAGAGGGCCGGCACGCCCTCGGCGGTGGCCGGCTCCTGACCGAGGAAGAGGTGGCGGTGCACGCCCAGGGCCTCGAGGGCACCGTTCAACTCGCCCACGCGGTACTCCCCCAGCGCTTCGCCGTTGTCGGTGCATCCGGGCTTACCGACCTCCAGGTGCTGTAGCTGCGGCGGGATGACCTCGCCCAGCTCACCGCGGGTTGCGGTGATGAGGTACACCTCGGCGCCCTTCTGCGCGTAGTATGCCATCGTCGCGCCGGTCGAGGAGGTCTCGTCGTCGGGGTGCGCGTGCACGAAGAGGATGCGCGCCTGCTCCGGATCGTAGTTTGTGGGCAGCAGGTCGCGCTTGGCCCCGGATGCGATGCGCTCACCCTGCGTGGGGTAGCTGGGGGTCGCGGCTTCCTGCGGCTTCTGCTGCTCGGCTTCCTGCGGGCTGTTGTCGGATGCGGACACGGGAATTCCCTCTCATAACGCACGGACTGGGATGTGCCTCTGGGGCTCACGCCTCACCCCGCGCGCAGGGCGTCTGCGGGGGTGCACGCTGTCTCAGCACACGGTCTTATCTTACACGGCGGCGGGGGTAGGCTCACCTCAGTATTGAGCGGTCCCGGTTTCGCTCCCCGACCTGCCCGAATACGCCGAGCCGCCGCCCTCTTCCTTCCGGAAGGTGGCGGCGGCTCTTCGAAACGCTACGGCCCGATGGTCGTACCGTCAGCGCAATTAGTTGGCGCGGGCGCGGCGGCGGAACTCGCGCACACGCTCGTTGGAGTCAAGGATGACCTTGCGGATACGGATGGCCTCGGGGGTCACCTCAACGCACTCGTCCTCGCGGGCGAATTCGAGGGATTCCTCGAGGGTCAGCTTCTTCGGCGGGGTCAGGTTTTCGAAGTTGTCCGCGGTCGAAGAACGCATGTTGGTCAGCTTCTTTTCCTTGGTGATGTTCACTTCCATGTCGTCGGCACGGGAGTTCATACCCACGATCATGCCCTCGTACACCTCGGAGGTGGGCTCCACGAAGAAGGTGCCGCGCTCCTGCAGGTTGATCATCGCGTAGGGAGTCACCACGCCGGCGCGGTCAGCAATCAGCGAACCGTTGGTGCGGTACTCAATCTCGCCGGCCCAGGGCTCGGGATCAATCGAGTACGAGGAGGAAATGCCGGCACCGCGGGTCTCGGTCAGGAACTGGGTGCGGAAGCCAATCAGGCCACGGGCGGGAACGGCGAACTCCATACGGACCCAACCGGTACCGTGGTTTGCCATGTTCTCCATGCGGCCCTTACGAGATGCCATCAGCTGGGTGACGGCGCCCAGGTACTCCTCGGGCACGTCGATAATCATGTGCTCCATGGGCTCGTACACCTTGCCGTCGATGGTCTTGGTGACCACCTGGGGCTTACCCACGGTCAGCTCGAAGCCCTCGCGGCGCATCTGCTCCACAAGGATTGCCAGGGCGAGCTCGCCACGGCCCTGAACCTCCCAGGCATCCGGACGCTGGGTGGGCAGAACCTTGATGGACACGTTACCGATGAGCTCGCGGTCCAGGCGGTCCTTCACCTGACGCGCGGTGACCTTTGCACCCTTGACGCGGCCGGCCAGCGGAGAGGTGTTGATACCGATGGTCATGGAGATCGCGGGGTCGTCCACCTTGATTAGCGGCAGGGGCTTGGGGTTCTCGGCGTCGGTCAGGGTTTCGCCGATGGTGATGTCCTCGATACCCGCAACCGCGACAATCTCGCCGGGGCCGGCGGACTCGGCGGGAACGCGGTCCAGCGCCTTGGTGGCCAGCAGCTCGGAGATGCGGACGTTCTTGATCTCGCCGTCGTGGCGTGCCCAGGCGACGGTCTGGCCCTTCTTCAGGGTGCCGTTGAAGATACGGACCAGTGCCAGACGGCCCAGGAACGGGGAGGAGTCCAGGTTGGTCACGTGTGCCTGCAGAACCTCGTTGGGGTCGTAGGTGGGGGCGGGCACATGCTCGATGATGGTCTTGAACAGCGGCTCGAGGTCGTCGTTGTCGGGCAGCTGGCCGTCGGCGGGCTGGTTCAGGGAGGCGGCGCCGGCCTTACCGGAGGCGTACACGACCGGAACGTTCAGCACGGCGTCCAGGTCCAGGTCGGGGACCTCCTCGGCCAGGTCGGAGGCCAGGCCCAGCAGCAGGTCCATGGACTCGCTCACGACCTCGTCGATACGGGAGTCGGGGCGGTCCACCTTGTTGACCACGAGGATCACGGGAAGCTTGGCGGCCAGTGCCTTACGCAGCACGAAGCGGGTCTGGGGCAGCGGGCCCTCGGAGGCGTCCACGAGCAGCACAACGCCGTCAACCATGGACAGGCCGCGCTCCACCTCGCCACCGAAGTCGGCGTGGCCGGGGGTGTCGACCACGTTGATGGTGATGGTCTCGCCGTTAGCAGAGGGGCCGTTGTAGAACACGGTGGTGTTCTTCGCCAGAATGGTAATGCCCTTTTCGCGTTCGAGGTCGCCGGAGTCCATGACTCGGTCTTCAACATCTGCGTGGTCAGAGAAGGCGTGGGTCTGCTGCAGCATCGCGTCGACGATGGTGGTCTTACCGTGGTCAACGTGTGCCACGATGGCCACATTACGAAGGTCGGGGCGCGAAGCGGTGTTTTCAGACATGCGTAAAGTTTCTCGCTTAAATCTAGGGGATAGTCCTGCCAACGGCTGATGCGCTCCGGGCGCGGGGGTGCAGGAGGCAATCCTCAGCGGGAGAAACCTGCCTTGTTCGCTTCTGCCGACTGTACCTTCGGGTGTGAAACTCCGCTGTATGCGGGCACGGCAAAAGGGACCCCCCTCCGTTGGGCTTAGCTACCAGTGTAGCACTAGGGCTTTTCGGCGAGCCAGTCATCCAGCATACGACGGGCCACGGCGTTGGTGCCGGGCAGCTCAAGCTTGGCGGGGTCGTCCTGCCCGCTATTGCCGCGTTCCTCCGAGATGGCGATCGCTTCGCGCAGCTGCTCGGCGGTAAACCAGCGGGCGGCTCGAATTTCACCGTCGTGGTGAACGATGGGCTCGTTCTCGTCCACGGTCACCCGGTAGCAGATCATGAGCGAGCGCGGGAAGGGCCACACATCGCTCATACGGTACTCGCTGCGTTCCGCGCGCAGGCCGGTCTCTTCGTAGACCTCGCGGGCGATGGCCTCCTCGAGGTTTTCGCCCGGGTCGACGAACCCGGCGATGAGTGCGAAACGGTTGGGGTGCCACTGGCGGTTATTGGCCAGGAGCATGCGCTCGCCGTCGCGGCTCATGACAAGGCCCATGACGGCCGGTTCGATGCGGGGAAAGACCATTTCGCCGGATGCGGTGCGGCGGATTCCCTTGCGGCCGATGGGGGCTTCTTCACCGGTGTAGGCGGAGTACCGCATTTCGATGAGGTAGTCGCGGCGGGCCAGGGCGGCGGCGTAGCGGGCGCGGCCGAGCGGGTCGCGGTGCACCGGGTAGTAGCGGAAGCCGCTGGAGGAGGCCTGCACGGGTCCCTCCTGACTGTTCGGTTCGGCGGCGTTGAGTTCTGCGGCGACGGCCTGAAGCGCGTCGTCCTCGCAGTAGAGGGCGTGCACCTCTGCCGTCGGGGTGCCCGCCGCCGGAGCAGCCGTTGCGGGTGCGTGCTCATCGCGCGCGCCTTCCCTCGCGTTGAACCCGGGGATGAGGTCGGGCTCTAGAACGGGGTTCGGCCGGAGTACGGTGCGGCCCAGCACGGCACTTTCTTCGGCCAGGGTGCGGGGCAGGACGCGCACGTAGTGCACGGTGCCGTCCGGGTTGGTCAGGGTTTCACCTGACCGGGAGACGACGAGGTAGAGGGACTGGCCGGATGCGGTCTGGGCTGATTCATGCATAGTCCCAATGCTACTCCGTCTCGTAACGCTCCCCCCGCCCTGCTCGCCCGGGAAGGACTGCGCATCCACGGCGCGGGCGCTCCAGGCGGTCGGCGAGAGCACCAGGAGGCTACCGGCGAGGGTCAGCAGAATCACGACCGAAGCTGCGGGTAGCAGACGGGTGAACACGTGGGTCCAGTAGTTGAGGAGATTGAGGGGCTTACCCTCGTTGATCTTCCGCATGAAGGAGAGCGAGAGCAGGAATGTGGAAATGAACAGGAAGACGTCCACACCGCCGGAAACCTTGCCCACCCAGACGTGGTAAACCACGACGAGGAGCACTGCAAAAGCACGCAGACCCTGGATTTCGGGGCGGAAACCGCGGCTTTCCAGGAAAGACTCGTAGGGAGGGTTCTGGCCGTTTTTGGGCACACGAACCCCCTGGTTAAAAGCTATGTTGTGTTGTCCTGAGTGTTGTGTTTGAGAGTAGAAAATCGTTCCCTGCCCCAAAAGTCGTACCGGGCGGGGCATCTCACAAAGTGCCTGGGAACGCGTTGAGGGAGTGATCCTCGAGGTGTTTCTGCATCCCAGGCATTATTCAGCCCGGTCTAATGTTTTTTAAAGTGAAAGTTCAATGTTTGTGGGGCATCTCCCATTTTCTTGAGGTATATCCGTCCATCCCCTAGATATGCCTCTGACAAGCCAAACCATTCTTTTCAACCTCTACAGATTGCCTACCGAGGTGCAAACGGGCTCACCGGGTGTCCATTTTCGATTTTTTCGCTGTATCGTCCCACATCACCCTCGAAAGAGGTGACAGCGGCTCCCGAAAATAAGAGAATGGAAGCATGACTACTTCTATTGACCCCACGACCACCTCTGCCTGGTCGGCTCTGTCCGCTCACCACAAGGCTCTCACCCCGAACCTGCGCGAGTGGTTTGCCGCCGACCCCGCCCGTGCCGAGAAGTTCAGCTTCACCGCTGACGAGCTGCACGTTGACCTTTCCAAGAACCTGATTACCTCCGAGACCGTTGAGCTGCTGCTCAAGCTCGCCGAAGAGGTCAAGCTGGAGCAGGCTCGCGAGGCCATGTTCTCCGGTGAGCACATTAACGTCACCGAGGACCGCGCCGTGCTGCACACCGCCCTGCGCCGCCCCGAGGGTTACACCCCCGCCCTGACCGTCGACGGCCAGGACGTAGACGCAGACGTTCACGCCGTGCTGAAGAAGATTTACGCTTTCGCTGAGCGCGTGCGTAGCGGCGAGTGGACCGGCGTGACCGGCAAGCGCATCGAGACCGTCGTGAACATCGGTATCGGTGGCTCCGACCTGGGCCCGGTCATGGTGTACGAGGCTCTCAAGCCCTACGCCGATGCAGGCATCACCGCCCGCTTCATCTCCAACATTGACCCGACCGACGTGGCCGAGAAGGTCTCCGACCTGGATCCCGAGACCACCCTGTTCATTGTCGCCTCCAAGACCTTCGGTACCCTGGAGACCCTGACCAATGCCCGCGTGGCCCGCGAGTGGCTCATCTCCTCCCTGCGTGAAGCTGGCGCTCTGGACGGTAAGGAAGCATCCGAGGCCGTGGCAAAGCACTTCGTGGCTGTCTCCACCGCGCTCGATAAGGTTGCCGCATTCGGCATCGACCCCGAGAACGCCTTCGGCTTCTGGGACTGGGTTGGCGGCCGCTACTCCGTGGACTCCGCCATCGGCACCTCCCTGGCTATCGTGCTGGGCCCGAAGGTCTTCGCTGACTTCCTCGCTGGCTTCCACGCTATGGATGAGCACTTCCGCACCGCTCCCTTCGAGAAGAACGTCCCCGTTCTGATGGGTCTGCTGAACATCTGGAACGTGAACTTCCTGGGTGCAGAGACCCACGCGGTTCTGCCCTATGACCAGTACCTGCACCGTTTCCCCGCATACCTGCAGCAGCTGACCATGGAGTCCAACGGCAAGTCCGTTCGCGCAGACGGTTCCTTCGTCAACTACGCAACCGGTGAAGTGTTCTGGGGCGAGCCCGGCACCAACGGCCAGCACGCCTTCTACCAGCTGATTCACCAGGGCACCCGCCTGATTCCCGCGGACTTCCTGGCCTTCGCCAACCCGGTCCACCCGACCAAGGACGGCGAGCAGGACGTTCACGAGCTGTTCCTGGCTAACTTCTTCGCACAGTCTCAGGCTCTGGCGTTCGGCAAGACCGAGGAAGAGGTTCGCGCAGAGGGCACCGCGGAGCACGTGGTCAACGCACGTATCTTCAGCGGTAACCGCCCCTCCACCTCCATCATGGCGCCGCGCCTGACCCCGCGCGTTCTGGGCTCTCTGATTGCCCTGTACGAGCACATCACCTTCGTTCAGGGTGTTGTGTGGGGCATCGATTCCTTCGACCAGTGGGGTGTTGAGCTGGGCAAGAAGCTGGCCCTGGACCTGGTTCCCGCTATCGAGGGTGACCGCGAGGTTCTGGAGCGTCAGGATTCTTCGACCGCTTCGCTGATCGACTACTACCTGAAGAACCGCACCAAGTAGTAACTCGATCCTGCATGTGCCGGTTTTGTAGCCCGGCTGTATTGGCCCTGCGCAAGCTGGCTCAGCGCAGATACACAAACCGCCGGATAGGCTCCCAGTTTGGGAAGCTATCCGGCGGTCTTGTTATGTAGGTTCTAGCTCAATACCGTGCTACTAGTTCACGGCGGGCAGGGTGTCGGAGGCGACCTCAGCAATAATGCGCACCACGGTGGATTCGGGCAGCTGCGGGATGCCCTGCTCGTCGCGAACCACGCCACCGGCGTCGCGGTGGGCGGTCAGCTCCACACCCTCGGTGGCCTCTTCGCCGTCGGCATCCTCTTCACCATCAGCACAGATTGCGGGCACGTGCACGAATCCGGCGGGGATACTCAGCCCCAGTTCGCGGCTGATGCGCTGGCCCTCGTAGAACACGTGGTTGCACACGTAGGTTCCGGCGGTGTACGAGATCTCGACGGGTTCCCCCGCCGCACGCAGACGCTCAAAGCTGGCGCGCACCGGCAGGGAGGAGAAGTACGCCTCCTGACCGCCCGGGGCGATCGGCTCATCGCAGCGTCGGTCGCCGTCGTTATCCTCAATGCCCGCGGAGTCCAGGTTGATGGCGACCTGCTCGAGGCTCACCACATCGCGGCCGACCGCCACACCCAGGCTGATGAGCGCGTCGGGCTGCACCTCCTGCAGGGCGGCGCGCAGGGCGGCGCTGGATCCGTCGTAGCTGACGGGCAGCTCGCGGGCCACGACGCGCAGGTCCGGGCGGGCGGTATTCAGCGCCCGCACGGCGCCTTCCGCGAGCGCCACGGTGGGGTTGACGGGCACGCCGGGGAACGGTCCGAAGTAGGTCAGTAGCAGGGTATTGGCCATGGCAGTTTAGCTTTCTGCGTTGGTCTTTGTGGCGGCGCGGCGCTCCAGGTCCTTGGCGAGCGCATCCAACAGTTCCTCGGGAGTGGTCACGATAATGAGCTCGTCCAGGTAGCGCTCGTTCAGCAGACCGGTGGAGGCCATGTAGTGCATAGCGTCGATGAGCTTATCCCAGTAGCCGCTCACGTTCAGCAGCGCAACCGGCTTGGAGTGGATGTCGAGGAACTGCCAGCTGAACACCTCGAAGAACTCTTCCAGGGTGCCGGGGCCGCCGGGCATGGCGACGAACGCGTCAGCCTTCTCGATCATGGCGATTTTGCGCTGGTGCATGGTGTCCACAATGTCGAGGGTGGTCTGGCCGGGGTAGACGCCCTCCAGACCGACCAGCTTGTGGGTGACCACGCCGTAGACCACGCCGCCGGCATCCAGGGTCGCGCCCGCGACGGTGCCCATCAGGCCGGTGCGGCCGCCGCCGTAGACCACGCCAATATTGTTCCGGGCGCAGAGGGTGCCGAGCTCGCGGGCGCGCTCGGTGAAGAGCGGGTCGTTGCCGGAGCGTGCGCCGCAGTAGACGGCGAGGTTGTAGTCAGTCTTCTTCATGGTTCTCCTTGGGTTGTGCAGCGGGTGCGCGGCGTTGCGCCCCGCCTTCTATGGGTTGTCTGTTGTTGAGGGTACCGGACGTACCTGTGTACCTCATGTGTGCAGGGTAGCCCTGTGGATAAAACGGGGGCTCTAGGCCGCCGGGTCCACCGATACGCTAGCCCCGCGGAACCGGAGTGGCCGCCAGCAGCGGGAAGATCTGCTCGGTATTCAGCGGTGCCTGCGCGGCGATATCTGAAGGGCGGGCCATGGCGGGATCGACCCAGCGCAGCTCGGCAATTTCGGCCTGCGGCACCAGCGTAGCCAGCTGCTCATACTGCTCGTCGGTGGGGGCGTACTCGAAGGTTCCGGCGCGCACCGTAAAGCCGGACTCGTTGAGCGCAGCGGCCTCCAGGGTGCCGAGGTAGCGCATCCGGACGGGGTCGGGGGTGAGCCCGATTTCTTCGCTCACCTCACGGCAGGCGGTCTGCACGGGGGTCTCCCCCGGTTCGGGTTTGCCGCCGGGCATCATGAACCCGTCGCTGCCCCGTTTGCGCACGGTGAGTACGAGCCCGTCCCGGTTGCGGATTGCTACAGCGCACACGTTCACGACGCGGTGCGCACTGTCGATGGCGCTGTGCTCAGTAGCGCTGTGTTCGGCGGGCTGGGCTGCTTCTACTCGGTTCTGCGGGTTCTTCTGCGTAGGCATCTTTCTACCCTAGCATTTCCGTATCCTCCACCCGGCACTGTGCGTGTTTGTCTTATCCATCCGCCCTATTGTGCGCCCTGCGGGCGTTGGTTTTACGTAATATTTCGGCGAGTTATCTTATGTCCGGTTCATGCGTTTAGGTGCGTGTTACGGTGTAATTAACCGCGATGTCGCTGTACCGTATACGCACTCGACTTGGCGCGATACAGGAAGAGTGCGGATCACTCAATCACCCATGTAGAAGGAACTTCATGATGGCTAACTCTTCTCGTGCCCGCCGCTACGGTAGCGCCGGCGCTTCTGTTCTTCTTGCCGCATCCTTGAGCCTGGGCGCTCTGCCTTCTGTTGCAGCGGCTAATACCCCGAATCCGGATAACCCGCCGGTTATTACGGTCTACAACTACAAGGTTGAGACCAATACCCGTCAGCTGAAGACCGCCCTGCGTCTGAACAAGATTACGTTCAAGGCATCGAAACTGCCCGCGAAAACTACCGCTTTCGCCCCGGCATTGCACGAGGCAAACCATAGGGGTTTCCCGTTTCTGAACCCGATTCAGACGGTGCGCGTTGAGGGCCCATTCAAGGATGGCACGGCGACTGCGACCCATTACGTTCCCGGTAGCCTGATTGACCCGGCGAAGAACTACAGCTTCGTCGCTAATATCATCGTTGATGGTTACGGTGGCGGCCAGGTTCTGCGCATGGACGTTGTAAAGGATAGCGCCGCGCCGGTTCTGCACGTGGATTCGCCGCGTCTGAACACCAAGGGTGAGACCGTGTTGAAGGTGCGCGGTACCGGCTACACCGGTGAGGCGACCCCGCACGGTGTGCGCGTGGTGGTGTCTGATACGAATGTGTGGGTTCCCGGCCGTTTTCCCCAGCAGGGTATGCGCTTCGTGGCTGAGGTGACCGTACCTGCTTCGCAGATTCACAACGGTGTCTTTGAGACGGAGGTGAAGGTTCCGGCGGATGTTGCGGCGACACTGAATACCTCTCACAAGTACATTGCGGGCACTATGGCGGCTGGCGTTCAGGGTGCTGAGTACGGCTCGTTTGACGCTCAGAAGCCTCTTGAGCTTTTCGCACAGGAGCCCGTGGTTTCTGCGGTTCCGACCTATGCTCCGACGGTGGCGCCCCTGCCTGAGGCGACCGTGGGTGTAAACCCGACCGATGCTCCCACCGTGGCACCCCTGCCTGAGGCAACCGTGGGTGTAAACCCGACCGATGCTCCCACCGTGGCACCCCTGCCTGAGGCAACCATTGGTGTAAACCCGACCGATGCTCCCACCGTGGCACCCCTGCCTGAAGCAACCGTGGGTGTAAACCCGACCGATGCTCCCACCGTGGCACCCCTGCCTGAGGCAACCATTGGTGTAAACCCCACTGACGCGCCCACCGTGGCACCCCTGCCTGAAGCAACCGTGGGCGTGAACCCGACCGACGCACCGACCGTAGCGCCCCTGCCCGAGGCAACCATCGGTGTAAACCCGACCGACGCGCCCACCGTGGCACCCCTGCCCGAAGCAACTATCGGTGTGAACCCGACCGACGCGCCCACCGTGGCACCCCTGCCCGAAGCAACCGTGGGCGTGAACCCGACGGATGCGCCCACCGTGGCGCCCCTGCCCGAGGCAACCATTGGTGTAAACCCCACTGACGCACCCACCGTAGCACCCCTGCCGGAAGCAACCATTGGCGTGAATCCCACCGACGCACCCACCGTGGCACCTCTGCCGGAAGCAACCATCGGCGTGAACCCCACCGACGCACCGACCGTTCCCGCACTGCCGGAAGCAACCGTGGGTGTAAACCCCACTGACGCACCGACGGTTCCTGCACTGCCGGAAGCACCGGTTGCCGATAAGACCCCCAACGCTGACAAGCTGGAGGACGCAACCGTGGCGCATCCCAAGAGTAAGCCAGCTCAGGAGGCTCCGGTGACCGCCGCCCGCTCCGCAAAGGACAGCCCCGCTAAGGATCATCTGGCTCAGGAGAGCAGCCCCAAGAAAGCTACTCTGGCGAACACCGGTGCATCCAGCGTTGGTGTGATTGTTGGCATTGGCGTTGCCGCGATCTGCGCGGGTCTTGGTCTGAGCGTTCTGCGCTCGCGCCGCCACTCCTAAGAGCTGCAGGGCATACAGCCTAGCTCTCCCGTGCGGAATAAACTGCAGATAGCAAAGAGCCGCCGGTCCCCTCTTCAGGGGCCCGGCAGCTCACTCAGCGCGTTGATGAGCGATGCGCTGACCTACTTGGATTCGCCCACCTCGAGGCCGCTCACGTCCATTTCTTCCAGCGGAATCAGGCGGTCACGGGTCACGATGCGGTGGCCCAGCCACACGGCCGCCACGACGGGCAGACCAATGTAGGAGCTGAGCACGCCAGCCCAGTCGCCACTGATGATGGCCTCGTAGTTCTGGCCGCCAATCACGACCAGGCACATGAGGAACGCAATGATCGGGCCCACGGGGAAGAACGGCGCCACGTACGGCAGCTCCTTGAGGCTGTGGCCCTGCTTCAGGTAGGCGCGGCGGAAGCGGTAGTGCGCCACGGCGATGCCCACCCAGGTGATGAAGCCCGCCAGACCCGACACGTTCACGAGCCACAGGTACGCACCATCCGGCGAGAGCAGCGCGGCGATGAAGCCGACCGCACCCACGGCGGCGGTTGCCAGCAGCGCGTTCATGGGCACGCCGCCGGAGTTGATGCGGGTGAACATCTTCGGTGCCTTACCCTCCTGCGCGAGCGCGAAGAGCATACGAGCCGAGACATACAGGCCGGAGTTACCCGCAGAAAGCACTGCGGAGAGAATCACGGCGTTCATGATGGCTGCCGCGAAGGCGATGCCTGCGCGCTCAAAGATGAGGGTGAACGGGGAGATGTTCACGTTGCCGTCCGCTGCGGTCAGCAGGTTCGGGTCGGTGTAGGGAATCAGGAAGCCGATGACGACCATCGCGCCGATGTAGAAGAGCATGATGCGCCAGAACACGCTGGTGAGCGCGCGGGGCACGTCGCGGCGGGGGTTCTTGGACTCGCCCGCTGCCACACCGATCATCTCGGTGCCCTGGAAGGAGAAGCCTGCCACCATGAAGATGGCCAGGACGGCGGGGGCACCGCCCACGAAGGGTGCCTCGCCCACGGTCCAGTTGGAAACGCCCGGGGAGCTACCGCCCAGGATGCCGAAGATCATGGCGATACCGGCGATGAGGAAGACGACCACGGTGACGACCTTGACGGTGGCCAGCCAGAACTCGCTCTCACCGTAGGAGCGTGCCGAGAGGGCGTTGATGCCGGTCAGTAGCACGAGGAATCCTGCCGCCCACACCCAGGAGGGCACGTCCGGCAACCAGTACCTCATCACCTCACCAACCGCGACGAGCTCGGCGGCCACGGTAATCGCCCAGTTGAACCAGTAGTTCCAGCCCATGGCGAAGCCGAAGGACGGGGACACGTAGCGCGCGGCGTAGGTCTGGAAGGCGCCGGGCACAGGCAGGTGCGCGGCCATCTCGCCGAGGGACTGCATAAGGAAGAGCACCATGACGCCGATGAGGGCGTAGGCGAGGATTGCGCCACCGGGGCCCGCGGTGGAGATGGTCTTACCGGAGGCAACGAAGAGGCCGGTGCCGATTGCGCCGCCGATTGCGATCATCTGCATGTGTCGGGCGGAGAGGCCTCGCTTCAGTTCACCCTCTGCGGGGGTGGCTTCCGATGCAGTGCCGGAAGTCTCTGTAGGCTGTGCCATGTCAGGTCTTCTTTCTGAGGCTATTGCTTCGTGCGTTTGCTAGGGGGATTGTGTGCTGTCCAGTCTAGCCCTGCCGTCGATGCGGCTGCCGAAGGTTTGTGCCTAGGTCAAGAAATTCTTCAATCTTAAGGATTTCTTACGTACCGTAAGTTTTCCTAATCTGAGGGTCAATCCTACCCGCTTTCCGGGCTCTTTTCCACCCCAAACCCACAAAAACACAGAAAAACCCTCCCGAGCCGCTCCATCACGAGCGGCACGGGAGGGCCTCAAGTCAGGCTATCTCTCCGGGCGTTTAGTCCGTCTAGCCTTTCTAGTTCGCCAGGTTGTGGAACGAAACCTTCGTGGGGTGCTCCACGGTGCGGGAGACGGTGCAGTCCTTCTGCTCGCTGAGCTGAATCAGGCGGTCCACCATCTTCTGGGCCTTGGCGCCCTGCTCATCCTCGGGGAATCGCACATCAAAGTCCACCTCAACGTCGTCGAGGCGCACCGCGCCGTCTTCGGTCTGCTTCAGCGCCGAGGCGAGCACCTCGAATACCTCGGGGGTGGAGCGGCGGGAGGTGCCCGCGTCCACGTCCACGGAGGAGCAGCCGGCAATCGCGGCGAGCAGCAGCTCGACGGGGGTCAGCAGGCCCTCGCCCACACCAAAATCGAGGGTTGCGCCGTTGGCACCGTGGGCACGGTAGCGCAAGCGGTCGATGCGCTCAATCTTGGTCTGGCGGTAGTTGTCGAGTTCGCGGCGTTCCTGCTGGCGCGAGTACACCTTCTTCTGCTCTTCTGCAGTCTGCACGGCGTTGTTCTGTTCAGCGTTGTTCTGCTCGGTCATTGAGGTTCCTTTCGGGTTGTCTGCACGGTCGCTAGGTTATTCAGTACCGCGTTGTTTAGCGTCATTCACTATAAGCGTGTTTCTCATTATTTTATTCCCGGACTCTTTTTCTCGTCGGTCAACCGCTGGCTCCTATACACTGGAAAGCCGCGGCGGGCGTTATCTTTGCCCGTCTGCAGGCAGACGAGGCATTTCGTAGAACGTAACGCATACGAGGAACCCACTTATGGCACAGACTCCCAAGCTTCGGGGCGCTCAGCGTCAGAGCACTCGATTTAAGGGCGCAGGCTCGCAGCATGATTTCCGCTTGGCTGTTGCGGATTCTTCCGTGGTGATGCTCGGTATCGCTGTGCTGGGTTTGGGTCTGGGTATTATCCTCAACGCGCACGGTCTGCCGATTTGGACGGCGCCGCTGCTATCCGCGGTGGTTTTTGCCGGTTCCGTGGAATTCCTCATGGTGGGCATGATCAGCGGTGGCGCGTCGGTTGCCTCGATTGCTTTGACCGTGTTCCTCGTGAATGCTCGCCACCTGGTGTACGGCCTCTCCTACCCGTTACACAGCGTGAAGGGTCTCTGGGCCAAGGCCCTTGCCATCCACACTCTCTGCGATGAGGCGTTTGCTCTCAACTCCGGTCCTGATCGCAATGAGCGTTCCGGCGCCCGCATCCTGTGGGTTAACACGCTGATTTACGTGTCGTGGATTCTGAGCGTGGTGCTCGGATACGTACTCGGCGCGAGCTTCCTAAACGACCTGAAGGGCGTGGATTTCGTGATGGTGGCTATCTTCACGGTTCTCGCCATGGACGGCTACCGCGCTAACCCGGATCGCGTGACGGCGCTCTTCGTTGCGGTTTCGGCCGCGATTGCGCTGATTTTTGCGCCTTCCTCGTTCCTGGTGGTGGCGTTGGGTTCGTACGTGGTGTTGCTGTTGGCGCGCTTCCCGGTGGCGAAGCGCCGCGGCACCCTGCCTGCCCACTCGGAGCAGAAGACAAGCGAAGTAACGGGGTCCGCTTCCGAGGATAATGGGGGTTCCGCCGGGGTGTTACGCGGCGGCTCGGAAAACCGTTAATATAAAAAGTGCGAGCCGCCTATTCGGCCCGCCCTTCTCTTTCCTGTTTCACGCGGAACCGGCCGCGATTCGCCTTTCCAGGCGCCATCTCGTGAGCCGCCGCCCACAGATTTGAGGTACCACATGCAGATGAAAGATACCGCTAAGGAAACCAGCGACGCAGAACGCTGTGCCGCCCCGGAGTAACACCGCACCGGGAGCGGCATCACCCCGAGGTCACGCACGAGAACTACTGCCGCGCGCAACTACCCGCGCCGAAAACTAGTCTCATGCGGGAGGAACGTCCCTCCGCCTCGTTGTTCGCGGCTTTCATCTATTCACGTACCTATCGCACTACTCCCCCGTTTCCTCGGGCAGACCCGGCTCTCGGCGGTTGCTTTGAAGACTTTAACCGTTCGACCGTGTGTCTTTCGCCTCCGGGGTTTTCTGAGTGGTGCAGAAAGAGACAACCCTCATGAACGGCGAAGTTACTGCCGGATATATTTTGACTGCGGTGTTCGTTGCTGCAGGTATTACTTTTATGCTGCGTCTTCTGCCTTTCGGTTTGAAGAAGGCGCTCGCCGGCTCCGAGCTGCTCGATGCACTCAGCCATTGGATTCCGCTCGGCGCAGTCGCGCTACTTGCTATCTATGCGGTGGCGAAGATTGATTACTCCTCGTTCACCACGGCGGCACCGTACCTGGCGGGTCTGGTGGTGACTGTGGGTGTGCACCTGTGGCGTAAGAACATGGTGCTGAGCATGGTGGCGGGTACCGTCACCTGCGTTGTGCTGGCTAACTGGGTTTTCTAGGGGGCGTCATGACTTCATCTCAGGATTCTCAGCGTCACCCGGCGGATACCTCCGCCCCCATCGTCGAGTCGGTCCACCGCACCGCGCCCGACCGTAGCGTGCAGCAGCAGGCACCCCACCAACGGGCGGAACCCCGCCAGGCAAGCCCGGAGCAGGTGGATCAGGTGATTGCCTCCGCCCTTCCGCTGACCGGCGTTATTCCCGTGGTCGAGGCACCCAAAGACTCTTCGGACTCCCAGCAGCCGCGCGTGAGCGGTTTTGCCGAGGCGATGCGCACCGCCGGCGTGGTCATGGCGGGCCTGTTCTTCGTGGGTATCGGCCTGGGCGTGGTGATTCACAGCTACGGCTTCCCGATGTGGCTGGCGGTCGTCCTGCCGGGCATTGTCTTCGCCGGTTCCGTGGAGTTCGTGCTGCTGGACATGATGTCTCTACACGCTTCGCTGGTGTCGATTGCGCTCATGACCCTGCTCGTGAATTCGCGTCACCTCATGTACGGCCTTTCCTACCCGATTGAGCGTGTGCGCCATCCTCTCGCGAAGTTCTACAGCGTGTACACGCTCACCGACGAGGCGTACGTCCTCAATAGCGGCCCCGACCGCCACACGCTGCGCGGCTCCCGCATCCTGTGGATTCACGCGGGCATGCAGGTGTCCGTCATCTGCGGTACCCTGCTGGGCTACGTGCTGGGCGTCAGCTTCCTGAGCGAGCTGAAGGGTCTGGGTTTTGTGATGACTGCGCTCTTCGCGATCCTGACCGTGGATGCGTACCGCGAATCGAAGGACCGTCTGACCGCCGTCATCGCGCTGGTGGCCGCGGCCGCGGGCCTGCTGATCGCCCCGCAGTCCATGCTTGTGGTGTCCATGGTCGTCTACCTAAGCCTGCTGGTGGTTCGCTACGCGGTTCAGAAGCGTCGCGGTACCCTGCCCGAGCACATGCTTGTGGCCGACCACGACGGGGAGCACAAGCAGACGCGCTAGGCGCCCGTGGCTTGCCGGCCCTTCGCGCCCCCACCTAATACATCGTTAAAACGCTCCGCCCACCCGTGATATCGGGTGGGCGGAGCGTAATGCTGTCGCCAGCCGCATGTGTGGGGGTGAGACCGTACTCGTGCGGTGTAGCGTTCGTATCTGTTGTGTCGTGCACCGCGCGAGAGAAATAATCGCGCGGCGGTTATCACTATTTTAAAGCACCCCGGGCGCAAACCAGGGGTATGCGCGCCGGGGCGTTGAGAATCAATTGCTCATTCGCGAGGCGAACGAAACGGAAACTACTTGATGGCGGCGAGTGCTGCCTCGTAGTTGGGCTCGTTGGTGGTTTCGGGAACCAGCTCGGTGTAGACAACCTCGCCCTCGGGGTTCACGACGACCACGGAGCGTGCCAGCAGACCAGCCAGGGGGCCGTCAATCAGCTTCACGCCGAAGTCCTCACCGAAGGAGGAGCGGAAAGCGGAGGAGGTGACGACGTTCTCAATGCCCTCGGCTGCGCAGAAGCGGCCGATTGCGAAGGGCAGGTCGTTGGAGACGCACAGCACGACGGTGTTCTCCAGGCCTGCAGCCTGCTTGTTGAAAGTGCGGACGCTGGTTGCGCAAACACTGGTGTCGACGGAGGGGAAGATGTTCAGCACCAGGTTCTTACCTGCGAAGTCTGCGGAGGAAATCTCGGAGAGATCAGCCGCGAGAACCGAGAATTCGGGCAGCTTTGCGCCGACTGCGGGCAGGTCGCCGTTGGTGTGGATTACGAGTTCGTTCTGTAGAGTTACTTCAGCCATGCTTTCATTGTCCCTTGGATGCGGCGGGTGTGCAAGGGGATGCAGGCTCTAGTGGGTGGAGTTTCCGCATAGCTGATTTTCTGCGGTGCCGCTTCGCCTCAGCGGCACCTCTACAATGGGCAGGTGAGCATTTTGAGGCACGTATCTTCCCGCCTTGCGCCGCTGGCGCACCCCGTGACGAATTTCAGGGCCCTCCGCCGGGACCTGCGCCGTCAGCGGGTGGAAGGTCGTGCCCTCGTTGATCCGCAGAATACGTACCGTCCGAGTGTGCGCGCTGAGCTGCGCCGCATGTTCACGCGTCCCCTCCCGGTGGAAACGCAGACGCTCATGTGTAACGCCCTGCTGGCGGCAATCTGCTGGTACCTGCTCCCGGAAGCCTGGCGTTCGTGGCTGTTTAGCGAGTTTAAGGGCCCGGCCGGTTTTGCGCTGGTGATGGTCGGCTGGATGGTTGCGGACGTCACCTCAACAAACCTAATGGGGCACGATGAAGAGCATGCGCTACGTGCGCTGCGCAGTAGCGATCCTCACGCCCTGCACCTGTTCGTGCGCACGAAGGCTATTGCAATTGGTCTGATTACGGGTGTTTCTGGCACCCTGCTGGCGCTGATACTGCACAGTCAGGATGAGCATTTGACCCCCACGCTCATGATGTCCCTGTCGTTCTTTGTGGTGCCGGCTATTGTGGTGTCCCTGGGCTCGATTCTGGGCGTGATGTATCCGTACCGTCTGCGCGGCTGGCAGTTCCGCTGGGCGCACCGCAAGAACCTGCGGATGAGCGTCCGCTGGGTTCTGCTCTGTTTCGGGCCGGGCTGGGTGCTGGGTACGGTGTTGATGTCGCTGATGTTCCCGTCGATTTTCCTATCGGATACGCTCGCGCACCTTCTCACCCCCGGCATGCATCCGCGTGATATTGCGTTCAGGCCGCTGCTGTTTTCGCTGATTTTGTGGGCGCAGGGCGCTATCAGCCTGTGGGTTTTTCCGCAGATTACGGCGCGTATTGCCACGGCGAGGCGCGCCTGGCTGGTGCATTACCTGACGGACGATAAGGTCTGCTAACCGGTTTTCTGCCGCCTACCGGCAACGGAAAAAGGCTACGGTAATGAACGGCGCTGACGCCCCGCACCACGTCAATGCGTCTTTTTCTCTATACTGGACGAGTTCACTGTTCACATACATCAGCTTGCGATGCGCCGCCGCATCGCGCGAGGAGTCCCCATGCGTTTGACCCGCTCCGCTCTATCCCTGCCCGCCCTGGGCGCGGCCGTGGCCCTGGCCGTCTCGTCCTGCTCGGCAAGCACCGATTCGGCGCTTTCCGGTACCGTTGTGTCTTCGTCCGCCTCGGCGAGCGCATCCGCTTCGGCTTCGCCGAGCTCCTCCTCGAGCGCCGCCTCGGCTATCTTCCCCACGGCTTCGGCGAGCCCTTCCACTTCCGCTTCTGCCTCTGCCTCCGCGTCTTCGCCCGCCCCGGCTCCGTCGGTGGTAACGATTACGGTAAACCCCGAGCCGAGCGTTACGACCGTTCCCGCGAAGTCTGACTCCTCGGGCGATAAGAAGAGCTCCAGCTGCTCCAACGTGTCGGCTTCATCCACGGTCTCGAAGGCTCTGAGCGATATGAAGAACAAGAGCAAGTGGAACCAGTGGACGAACGTTTCCCGCACGTACGAGGGTTTTGATCCCTGCGCCGAGCTGTCCTGGATTGACGCGATTCCGGGCTCCTCCCCGGATGAGTGTTGCATCTCCTCGATGGCTCATCACATCCTGCTCTTCCACTACGGCAAGTTTATTGGTACGGCGACCTACGAGCCGTACTCGTTCTCGCCCTCCATTACCCGTACCGCCGATAATTCGATTAGCGTGACCTACCGCTACATGAAGGACGATGAGAGCCCCGCCAACGCGAGCGGCCGCACGACGGCTACGTTCACGTGGAGCTCTTCGCAGAATAAGGTCGTGATGAGCGGCGAGGTTCCGCCCAGCGGCGAGTAGGTTCCCCGCTCCGTTCGTAAATTCTGCGGATACGACGAAGCCCGCCCCTCGAATGTTTCGAGGGGCGGGCTTCTTATGCTTAGGATTATTACGCCCTGCGGGGCGAGATACCTTAGGCTGCCTTCTTCTTGTAGATGAAGAATGCGGCGCCTGCGAGTGCTGCGATGAACAGAATCTTCTTCATGGGGTTACTCCTTTGATTTTTGGTATGGTGCACCCGGTCCGTCCTGATCGGCGTCGGCTCGTGGGGAGCCGCTCGTCGGTCGGTACCGCACGCGGTGCCATGCTTCACATCATACCCTGTTTGACGGGTCTTTTCCTCTTGAGCGGTCGGATTTGGACCTCGCCCGGTTGCGATGGCTTCTGTGCTTCCCCTTCCGACGGTGGATATTTTCGGGACTCGCCGTGAAGGTCAGCGGTTTCCTCTTCGTTGGGGAGGATACTGGGGGCATGAGTATTTTTAAGAAGAAAGAGTACAGCGCCGAGCGTTCGGCGACTCGTATGGCCCGCGGTCTTGCTGTGATGGGTGCGCTGCATTTCATTATCCCGGAGCCCTTCGATTCGATTATTCCGAAGTACCTGCCGGGCCCTCCGCATGCGTACACGCACGGTTCCGGTGTGGCTGAGCTGGGTACCGCTGCCCTGTTGTCGAGCGATAAGACCCGCCGTGCCGGTGGTCTGTTGGCCGCGCTGCTGTTCGTTGCGGTGTTCCCCGCGAATATTCAGATGGCTCTGGATGCGCGCAAGCAGTCCGCTCAGCGTAAGGCTATCGCGTATACGCGCCTGCCCCTGCAGTTGCCGCTGATTTGTAGCGCTCTGAAGATTTGGCGTAAGTCGAAGTAGCACCTTCGCCGTAGAACAACGGCACCTCGGTGTTTTACACGTAAAACACCGAGGTGCCGTTCACCTTAACATACTCGTTGTTAAGCCTCCCGTAACCGGCATTGCCTACACTTGAGGTAAAGCCCACCTGTCACAGCGGCAGGTGCACGACCCTTGGAGACAACGATGGATGCTCTTATCACTATGGTTATTACCGGTGCAATTATCGGTGTGATTGCGCGCTTCTTCATGCGAGGCCGCCAGAACATTTCGATTCTTTGGACCATTGTCTGCGGCGCTATCGGCGCGGCTGTCGGCAACTGGGCGGCAGTTCAGCTGGGCGTCGCCGCCACCGCAGGCATCGACTGGATGCGTTGGATCCTTTCGATCTTCGCGGCGATGCTGACCATCTCCCTGTACCTGGGCATGACCGGCAGGAAGTAACAATCCGAGCTATTGAGGGCTCGCTGAGTCCCTCATATATAAAGGCGGCACCTCCCCTAACGTGAGCTAGCGTGGGAGGTGCCGCCTTTTCTGCGCCTCACAGGAGGCGTTTTATGCTTCTTGGCTTATGTTGCCTTGGGCTATGCCTTCTTGGCTTATGCCTTCTTCACCACGGAGGACTTCAGGTACATCTGGCCTGCGCCGGGGACCTTCGCCTCAATGTCGTGGCCGTTGACGGGGGATTCGAGCAGACGGATGCCGCGTACCTTGGTGCCTGCCTTGATGTCTGCGCCGCCCTTGACCTTCAGGCCCTTGACGATGGTGACGGAGTCGCCGTCGACGAGCTCGTTACCGACGGAGTCGAGAACCTTGGCGCCTGCTTCTTCTTCGGTTTCGCCTGCTGCGGTGCGTTCCCACTCATGGCCGCACATGGGGCATGCCCAGAGTTCGCCCATTTCGTAGGTGTAGTTTTCGTTGCATTCGGGGCAGGCGGGTGCTTCGATTTCGTTGAGGTTTTCGCTCATGGTTCCTTCTTCTGTCTGTGCGGATGCGCCGCTCCCCTGTTTCCGCGGTGTTACTGCGGTGGTGCTGCGGCGTGTGGGCGCGCGTCAGCGAGGGCGGGGCGCGACGGTGGAGGGTGCGAGGGTTCTCGCGTTCGTGCTGACTATACCATTTGGCGGGTGTGAACCGCATGTGCGGGGCTGGTTTTTGCCGGTCTTTTGGGGTGGGTGCGGGGCGTGGGTGAAGCCGAAAATAAAATTTGCATGGTTCGTGCGTAATATTTTGGTTGGAAGGTGCTTTTGAGTGGCTGCGGCGTGTAGAGTGCTTAGAGTATTTGTACGTTTTGAGTAGTGAAAGGCACGGCTTCATGAAGCTTTCTGCACGTAACCAGTTCGCTGGCAAGGTTGTTGAGATTACTGAGGGTGCGACTAACGGCATCGTTAAGATTGAGATCGCTCCGGAGGTTGTTATCTCTGCCTCCATCACCAACGAGTCCATTAAGGAGCTGGGCCTGAAGGTTGGCGAGACCGCTTACGCAGTCATCAAGGCATCCAACGTGATGGTTGGTGCTGACCACTAATCCCGGTCGATAAGACTTACACCCGGCGGCTGCCTATTATGGCGCGCGAGGGTTAATAGGGCGGGGCCCCGCACTGTGTGTACAGTGCGGGGCTCCGCTGTTATATTTTTACGGCTTAGACGTTGAAGCGGAACTCGACTACGTTACGCACGCGACGTACAGGTATGGTGCCGCACCAATCTATCCAGACAGGCCATACCCCCACTAGACACTATGAACCCCGGCAAAACGTGTCTAAACAGGGTTACATTACGGTCAATTTGGCACTATCTAGTCAGGGTCTTGTACTTACATTAGACACATTGCTGATAGACGCTAAAAGGTAAGTCAAATGGCAACCGTCGGATATGAGCGAGTCAGCACCGCAGACCAGAACACGGACCACCAGCTACAGGGGGGGGTGGCAACCGATATTGTGTTCACCGACAAGGCCAGCGGCAAGGACACCAACCGCCCCGAACTAGAACGGGCCTTGCAGTACGTCCGCGCCGGTGACGTGTTCGTGGTTCACAGCATGGACCGACTGGACCGCAATCTGGCGGACCTACGGTCCATTGTGAACCAGCTAACCAGCAAGGGGGTAGTGGTCAAGTTTCACAAGGAGCAGCCGACTTTCACAGGCGACGACAGTCCTATGAACACGCTACTGATGAACTTGCTGGGGTCGGTTGCGGAATTTGAGCGGGTGCTAATCAAGGAGCGGCAGCGCGAAGGCATTGCAGTGGCCAAGACCAAGGGCCGATACAAGGGTGGCCAGCCGAATCTATCTCCCGCCCAGGCAGACGAGCTTCGGGGGCGGCACGCAGCCGGTGAGGGGGCAACCAAGCTGGCCCGGAAGTTCAGCCTCAGCCGCGCGTCCGTGTACAACTATGTTGGGGCTGGATGATTAGAACAAGGTAGTGGCCGCGTCCGGTTCATAGGTTAGGAGCAGGCGATCTGCTACCCCTTCGCTGGCAACATCGCTACCCGCAACTTGGAACCGTTTGAGCATGGACTTTCCAACGCTGATGGATACCTCAACCTCAAACAGGTCTGCCGGGATCGGTAGATCGATCTGGTGCGCCCCGCTCTTCTTGGAGCCATCAATGGACAGAGCAACCTTAACCCCACGGTTTTTCGCTTCCCGTATCTGTTCGATCAGTTCGGGGAACGAAAATGACTGAGCGCCATACAAGATTTTCTGCGTATCAACGTAGGGCGGATCGCAATAGATCAAGTCCCCAGATTGGGCACGTGCGAAAGAGTCTTTATAATCCGCCACAGCGAATGTGGTGTGCTGGATCCGCTGGTTCCAGGCATGTACGCGGCGCTCAAAGGATTCTGTAGAGATCGGCTTGTGGGGGCCGACCGGCGTAGACATGAACCCATCCGCTTTACGGAACCTGATGACGCCCCCGTAGCAGGAACGCGAAAGGAAGATGAATTCTTCCGGCCGCCGGGAAGTATTGAAGCGGTCCAGAGCCAATTGGTAGACCTCCTTCTTGTCTTTGCCCCGTTCAAGCATTGAGTTGTATCGGTCGTATGCCGCCACAATTTCGTCCGGGGATGACTTCACCATTTCCCAGATTTCGATAAGGGGTTCGAGGACGTCTGAGGCGTGACCACAGTGGGGTGAAAGGCCACCAAGCACTGCGCCCGACCCGAGGAATGGCTCAAAATAGGTGCCGTAAGTTTCGGGAAAGTACGAAATGATCGAGGGGGCGAACCGTTGCTTGTTTCCAATCCATTTGAGAAGCTGCGACGGCGGCTTGGGGGTAGATATCATGACCACAAGACTAGCATTAATATCGGGTTTTCAGATAATCCTATATGTGCCCATACACTCGAGTTGTGGACCGAGACATACTTCTTTCAAGACGGCGCATTCTGGCAACCTATCTTCGCGACAGAAGGCAGGAGATGGGGGTCACGCAATCCCAGCTCGCAGACAGACTCGACGTCCCACAGTCGTGGGTGTCCACGGTAGAGGCTGGTGGGCGCAAACTCGAATTTGGCGAGCTATTGCTCATTTTCCAAGCGCTGGAACTCGACCCACAAGCCGAGATTGATCGCCTAGTGAAGCAGGTGTCAGGATGAGGCCGGATGCGCGATGGAACTATATGCCCGCCCTTTTCTGGCACAACGTACGAGTGCTGTCAGAAACGTTGGGATATTCCAAGAGAAAGGTTGTGCTGCGCCACTCCATAAGCGATATTGAGCAGGCGCTGTCAGACCTGGGTCTGGGTACGGAGCAGATTAACGCTGAAGGGCATGGGTTCACTGTTCAGGATTTGGTGGATTACTTCGTATTTCGGGCGGACCTGATTGAGGAGACAATCGCTCCCAACCTGCAAACAGCCCAGCAGGCCAAAGCCCTTTTTGATCAAGTTGCTGCTGAGTACACCATGGAGTACGTACCGCAGATGAAGAGAGGGAAAGAGAACGCGCGCATTTACACCCTGCGGTCCGGACGAACGGTTGGCGTCCCATACAACAAGCAGAAGGGCGATAAATACGACGTAGACTTCCTGACCGGGACGTCCAATATCCTGTTAGCCCATTACCTCGGGGACTTACCCTTTGATCCCGACCCTAGGCGCTTGCCGGTGCTTGTGGATGAGTCCAAAATCTGCGGCTCAATGAGCAGGCGGATGGACGGGGCTTTCCCATCGTGTACTAATCCGTTGGCCCTATGGGAGTTTAAGTGCTACTACTACACCACCACTTTCGGCTCCAAGATTAGCGATGCCATCTATATCTCCGACCTGGACGGCTACGAGCGCCGGGCAATAAAGACCGAAACCGGTAGAGATGTTGAGCTGGCTCTGTTCGTGGACGCTTACAGCACCTGGATGGAGCAGGGGAAAAGCTACCTGTGTCGAATGGTGGACCTGCTACAGCGCGGAGCTATTGATGAGATTGTGGTCGGTCGGGAGATTGTCACTTCGATTCCTGAAATGGTGACACGATGGGTTCGGAAGTATCACCAACAGCTTGCTTGACGCTGGCGACGGGCATTGCGCTCCAGGGCAAGGGTGCAGGTGTGGCGTGGTAGGTGAGGTAACCCGAGATTGTCTACGTCATTACCACTCAGAGCCTTGGCGATAGACCCAAGTATCGCACCCCGATGGAACGCTTGGAAGATTCCTCGCACGGCTTCTGCCTCGGTGGGATTTGTCGCACCGCTAATCTCGTACCCGAGGACACGAACCCCCTTGGGCGGTCGTCCCTGCTTGGCACACTGCTTTCTGGCGCGCACTCTTTCATGCGACTTCGCCGCGCGCCACAGCCGCCTGGATCCGCGCATAGAGCTGGCCACCATCGGTGGACAGGTCGGCGTCTCCGTTGGCTGTCACGAGAAGCAGTCCTCGGGACTCAGCGCGATCATTCCAGTCCTCCAGCTCCCGAGGCTGGCGTGTGAGGCGGTCAAGGTCATAACAGACAATCGCATCGAGGAGCTGGGCTTGAAGGTTGGCGAGACCGCTTACGCAGTCATCAAGGCTTCCAACGTTATGGTTGGTGCTGACCACTAATCCCGGTCAATAAGGTTTGAACCCGGGCGGTTGCCTTTTGCGGCGCGCGAGGGTTATTAGAGCGGAGCCCCGCACTGTGTGTACAGTGCGGGGCTCCGCTATTATGTTTTTATCGCTTAGACGTTGAAGCGGAACTCCACCACGTCGCCGTTCTGCATGATGTAGTCCAGTTATGACTCCTTCAGGACTATTTGCTTATACATATTTTCAAGCTCTTCTCTATATTCCTGAGCTTCTGTTCCAGCATTAGACAAACGTGATGCGATATGGAGGGGCGAAACAATATGAATGAAACAGACAATCTGCCTAATGTGCTTCCTAAAATCTTCATCACTCAGAACAGGGAAAAGAGAGAAATTAGAGAACAACATCTGGGATGCAGAGTGCGAATCTTGATGAATAAAAGCATAGGACATAAAAGAATCTAAAAATTCATACTCGGCACTTTCCTCACCATAATAATCACAAATTTTCTCAATAGCTCTCCTGTCCGAAACGCTGCTAACCCCCAGCTCGAAACGTAGGAAGGCTTCCCACACACGGCGAACTTCGTTTGGTGCAGGCATTTCAGCCCCCTCTTTACCTACAGCAATCCCATACATTTTACCTAATATATTTTTATATTCATCAATGCCATCAAATTTCACACTTTTAAGGAGCATATTCTCGTCATTATTTGAGATTTCACAACACTTTACCTTCTCGCCACCCAATCTACCTATTGCAATCTTTGACAATTCAATAGCCGTTTCAGGATCATGAGTCATAATTACTAACCTTGATTCAGAATCATTTTTTGACATCAAATTTATTATATAATCCAAAAGTCGAATGACGCCATATTTATTATCAAAATCAAAACTTGAGAGCGGATCATCAAGAATAATAATTTGGTTTCCTGTTAAAAATTTTTCAATGCTCCCATATTCTTCACCATCCATCATTTGAGCAAAGAAATAACAGAGTGACAAAACGTTCTGCTCTCCCGTAGATAGGCTACTCGGGGCAACTTTCTCATTTCCCTTAAAAATTTCATATCCACCCTCTGCATATTTAACAGATATTGCATTTTCCCCAAAAACAACAGATGAAAAAGTGTTAATATTATCGCTAGCTTTTCGAGGGTTATTCACGGTTTGAGGCATTTGAAAACCTTTAAGAATTTGCCCACTAAATTGTTCGCCAACCCGCTGCGCTATTTTTGAGATTTCAGCGGTTTGATTTTTCATCCTTTGTTGTTCCTCAGGAGAGAGCTTATCCCATGCGTCCTCCCACTCATCCTGATCGCTTATATCATCCGCCATAAAATCTTCATGGGTATTTTCACTGATGCCACCCACGGCAGATTCCTCGGATTCCTCCTCCGCAACAGAATCCTCCTCCGCAACAGAATCCTCCTCCGCAACAGAATCCTCCTCCGCAACAGAATCCTCTAAATCCTCTTTTTTATGAGGTAATTCTGAAACCTGAGGCTCTTCAAAATTCTCATGAGATTCGTCAGAAACTTCACTTATTCGATTTTCATTTACTTTAAAATGATTTATTGTTTGCGTATTTCGCAGATTGCCAGAGGTAACTTCACTAAGGTAATTAAAATTTATTTGATCTTTGAAGATTTGATTAACTATCTGCGGCATGGGAATTATTTGCTTTGCTGCCTCCCTGGCTGGCCCCAGAATTCTATCAAAAAAATCATCAGGAAGAGAAACCCTTCCCATGGAAGCAATAGTTTCTTGCATGGAAGAAAAAGCTTCCTGTAAAGGTTGAAGTTCCCTGGTTTCAAAAATCAATTTAAGAACTTCCTCATCACTCATTCGAAAATTTTCACCAATAAACCATTCGTCAAAAACATAGATATTCGAATAATCACCCCCAATGAAGTTTCCTTCTTTATCGAAGAATTTAACATCACTATTTTCACTGCTGAGCACACGCGCAATTGTTGACTTTCCTGAGCCATTTTTACCGAGAACAATAGCACATTGAGCATCTTCAATAATCCGCCCTCTACCATTTACTCTAGTAAAAATTGGATATTCCTTCACGCCTGCATATCCTGTATCAATCGTTATTTTTGATACTTTTGTTGCATCAACCATTTGTTCCTCCTAGAACCAATAGATTTCCTACATTGAATAGATACAATAAAATCCCCTTGAGTATCAGTACATCGTAGATATAACTGTCTCAAGGGGATCTTATAACTTCACTGTTACTCAGATATTAATTTATTTAATTATTCCAAGCTTAGACGTTGAAGCGGAACTCCACCACGTCGCCGTCCTGCATGATGTAGTCCTTACCCTCCATGCGAACCTTACCGCGAGCCTTCGCCTCCGCCATGGAGCCGGCCTCGTCCAGGTCCTTGAACGACACAACCTCAGCCTTAATGAAGCCGCGCTCAAAATCAGAGTGAATCACGCCGGCAGCCTGCGGCGCGGTATCGCCCTTGTAAATGGTCCAGGCGCGAGCCTCCTTCGGGCCAGCAGTCAGGTAAGTCTGCAAACCCAGGGTCGAGAAGCCCACGCGAGCCAGCTGATCCAGACCGGACTCATCCTGACCGTTCATCTCCAGCATCTCGCGAGCCTCCTCCTCAGACAGCTCCACCAGATCAGCCTCCAGCTTCGCATCCAGGAACACAGCCTCAGCCGGCGCCACCATGTCGCGCAGCTCCTGCTGCTTCTCCTCAGAGGCCAGGATGCCCTCATCCGCGTTGAACACGTAAATGAACGGCTTAGCGGTCAGCAGGTTCAGCTCCTTCAGGTGAGCCAGCTCCAGCTTCTCGTCCTTCGCGCGAGAAATGATGGTGTCACCATCCTCCAGAATCTTCTGCGCGGTCTTGTAGGTCTCCAGCTGAGCGGCGTCACCCTTCTTAATCTTCACAGCCTTCTCCAGACGCGGAATAGCGTTCTCCAGGGTCTGCAGGTCAGCCAGAATCAGCTCAGTGTTAATGGTCTCCATGTCGGATGCCGGGTCGACCTTGCCGTCCACGTGAATGACGTCCGGGTCATCGAACGCACGCACCACCTGGGCGATAGCGTGCGCCTCACGAATGTTCGCGAGGAACTTGTTACCCAGGCCCTCACCCTCGGAAGCGCCCTTCACGATACCCGCAATATCAACGAACGAGACGGTCGCGGGCAGAATACGCTCCGAACCAAAAATCTCAGCCAGACGGTTCAGACGCGCATCCGGCAGGTTCACCACGCCCACGTTCGGGTCAATGGTCGCGAACGGGTAGTTAGCCGCCAGCACGGTGTTGCCGGTCAGAGCGTTGAACAGGGTGGACTTGCCCACGTTAGGCAGGCCAACAATGCCGATAGTTAGAGCCACAAGTTTTCCTTCGAATCATGTGCCGCCGTACGCTCCGGATGCGCCGCGCAGGTGATGCGGCGGGTGCGGGCGGGCACAGGGCGAAAATGGTGCCCGCTTCCAAGCGCGGCACCGTCGGTCTCGGGAAGAAACGGGTGCGGGGCGCCTGCGGGCATAGACACTATCATTCTACCGTGTTCGGGCAGGAGCCGCCCCGAGTGCGGGGATAGGCACCAACCGGGGCGCAGAAAAGGAGAAAGTGGAGGCGAAAAAACTGAGGCGAGGAAGCACCATCGCTCCCCCGCCCGAATTATTGGGAAGCAGCGGGCTAGAGCCAGCCGTTCTCCGTGGCGATACGCACCGCATCCTGACGAGTCGACGCACCCGTCTTCGCCATCGCCGCCGACAGGTAATTACGCACCGTACCCGCCGACAAAAACAATGCCGACGCAATCTGCTGAGCCGTACCACCCGACGCCGCCTCACGCAGCACCTGCGCCTCACGCTCCGTCAACGGAGAAGCACCCGTCACCAAAGAATCCGCCGCCAACGACGGATCCACCACGCGCAACCCCGCGTGCACGCGGCGAATCGCCTCCGCCAACTGGCGAGCACCCGTATCCTTCACCACGAAACCACTCGCGCCAGCCTCCAGGGCGCGGCGCACATACCCGGGGCGACCAAACGTCGTCACAATCAGCGTACGCACCGGCTCACCCGACTCACTCACCGCACCCGCATCGCGAATCGCGGCGGCCGCCTCAATGCCGTCGGTCAGCAGGGTGCCGGGCATCTGCACATCCAGGAGAACCACGTCCGGCTTCAACAGGGCGACAGCACCCAGCACCTCATCACCGCTACCGACCTGACCCACAATCTGCAGGTCGACCTCCAGACCCAGCAGGGCGGCAAGAGCCTCACGGATGAGCTGCTGATCGTCAGCAAGCAGAACACGAATCATGGGAACCTCACGGGGAACGAGCGAATACCGGCACGGCGGGCGCACTGGGCGCTACCTACCACCACCATACAGGGGCGGGTAGCTCCCCCGTCCAGGGCGCGGCGCCAAGTTCCACAATCTACAGCACCTATTTACAGCAATGAGGTGTCACCGTCCATGCTCACACGGATGCGCGTACCCACCCCACCGCCAGGGTTCTCAGCCAACCATTGCTCAGGTGCCGCCTCGATCACCACGCTACCGCCGGACGCCGCCACACGCTGAGCCATACCCGTCAGGCCGTTACCGCGGGCATCGCCCACACCCACACCGTTATCGAGGATGTCCAGGCCGGTTGCGCTCAGACGCACCCGCGCCGCGTTCGCACCCGAGTGGCGCACCATGTTCGTCACCGCCTCGCGCAGCACCCAGGAGAAGAGCTTCGCGTTCACACCCGCCACCGCGAGCGCATTCTGAGCCTCCGGCAGTTCGGCGCGAATACCGGCGGTCTGCAGGGCACGACCCGCACCCTCAATCTCACCCGAAAAGTCGGGCACACGCAGGCGCGTCACGGTCGAGCGGACCTCCGCCAGGGATGCGCGGGACAGCTGCGCGATTGCCTCCATCTCGGCGCCGGCGCGGGCGGGGTCAATCTCCAGCAGGCGCTGCGCCAGCTCCGCTTTGAGGGTGATGACGGTCAGGGAGTGACCGAGCACGTCGTGCACGTCGCGGGCGATCTCCTCGCGTTCCTCAGAGAGCGCCAGGGAGGCACGCGCTACGTCCGCGCGTTCACCAAGCTCAATGAGGTAGGAGAAGCCCAGCATACCCACCATCGGCGCACCGATAAAGAGGGCAATACCGCCGCGCGCGGTGACGTCAAAGCCAATGCTCGCCATAAAAATTAGCCAGCAGACCAGGGCAATCGTCGCCGCCACGCCCAGGCGCAGGCGGTACGGGGCGATTGTGCCAAAAATCCAGAACGCCACAAAGTACATGCTGAACGACAAGAACACCACATACGCCGATTCCAGCCGCAGCGCCGTCAGGCCAGCCACAGGTAGAGCCATCAGTAGCGTCCAGATGACGCTTCGACGCACCGTGGAGGCGACCGGCACCAGCCACGGCACCGCGTACGCCGAGCAGTTGATTACCGCGAACAGCGCAATTAGCGCCACACCGGTCCAGCGCACCGGCCCCAACTCCGGGGTGGTGAGGAAGCTGTCCAGCGGCATGAGCAGAAACACCAGCCACGGGGCGCTGAAACCCAGCGCCAGCCAGTTCACGTTGCCGCGGCGTTCACGGTGGAGGAAGCGGAAGCGGTGCTTGCCCAGGGTGCGCTTCGCGGCGGAGGGTGCCGCCTCGTTCTCTGCGTGGGGGTGTTCGTTCGGGTGGGTGTGGGTTTCGGTCATGGTTCTAGCCTAACGTGCGGGTGCCGCGGGTGCAGATACCACCGGTGCGGCGGTGTCAGTAGCGGCAGTGTTAGTAGATGCAGTGTGAGTGGATACGGCTTCCGCCGCAGCCTCGGGAGCCCCTGGTACTACGGAACCCTTGAGACTGCGGCGGGAAGAAGCGTTTAGCGGCGGGTTGCGCGGCGCATCAGCAGAGCAGAAACACCCAGGAAGATAGCCGCCCACACAACCAGGCTCACCACTGCGTACCAGAGCGGCTCGGTCACGAACCAGTCCTCACCGCCCAGAATAATGGTCTGACCTGCGGTAAAGGGGTAGCGGGCAATCTCGGCGGCACCGTACAGCGGGGTGAAGCGTGCGTAGTTCAGCAGGTCGGTGCTCAGCGGGGAGAACACGGTACCGAAGAAGCTCATAATCACCAGCAGACCGTTCGCAATGGACACTGCGTTCTCGTTACGAATCAGCAGACCCATCATGATGCCGTAGAAGGCGAACACCAGACCGCACAGCACCGTCAGCGCGCCGGCTGCAAGCTGCTGGTTCACAGGGATCTCAACACCGGTGAACATGCCCACAATGTTCACCGCAATCACCGGCACCGCAGAAATCACCAGGGCGGTCAGAGCCTTCGCGCCCAGGTACTTGCCGGTGGTCAGCGGGGTCAGTGCCAGCTGGCGGTTCCAGCCGCTGGAGAGCTCGGTGACGGTGCTGCCGCTAATTGCCACGGTGTTCTGAACCGCACCGTAGAGCGCCATGCCAATCATGACGTACGCTGCTACGTTGCCGTCGCCCATCGGCTGGGAGGAGTAGTCCTGCATCGCGCCGAAGAGCAGGAAGAAGACGATGGGCAGTGCCACGCCGAAGAAGAAACGGTCGGTCGAGAGGATAGAAGCGCGGATGTCGTAGAGTGCGTAGCGGAGCATGATGTTTTCCTTGAGGTGTGTAGCGGCGGCGTAGCGTTTAGATAGTGTGGTGTTTAGGCAGTCTGATGTTTAGGCGTCGGATGCCTTGGAGGCGGCGGCCTGCTCGGTCAGCAGGGTAAAGGACTCGTCCAGGGAGGGCTTGGTGACCTCCAGGTCGGTGATGCTGTAGTTGTTCAGCAGAGTGCGCAGTACCTGCTCAATCTCCAGCACGGAGATGCGGTGGCGGTATCCGCCGGACTCTTCGGTGACCTCGACCGGAACATCCAGGTCGGTGATGGGCGCGGGTGCGAGGAAGGAAAGGTGGCGGTGGCCGGTCAGGGCGCGAATCTCGTCGGAGGAGCCGTCAGCGATGATGGAGCCGGATTCCATGAGCACGATGCGCTGGGCGAAGTTCTGTGCTTCTTCCAGGTAGTGCGTCGCAAAAAGAATGGTCGTTCCTCGTTCTGCGATGGCTTCCATACGCTCCCAGAAGGTGCGGCGCGCATTCACGTCCATGCCGGCGGTCGGCTCGTCCAGGATCAGCAGTTCCGGCGAGTGCATGGTCGCCAGGGCGTAACGCAGACGCTGCTGCTGACCGCCTGAGCATTTGCCGACCTTACGCTTAGCAATATCGGTCAGGTCGGCACCGGCGAGTACCTCATCCACGTCAATGGGCTTGGGGTACAGCGCCGCAATCATCTCGACCGTGGCGCGGATCGTCAGATCCTTGAGCAGGCCACCGGTCTGCTGAACCGCACCGAGCAGACCGGCGCGTGCCGCCTCGGAAGCGTTACGGCCAAAGACGCTCAACTCGCCGCCGCTGGGCTGGGTCAGACCAAGAATCATGTCGATGAGGGTGGTCTTACCTGCACCGTTGGGGCCGAGCAGGGCGATGATTTCGCCGCGCTTGACGGTCAGGTCAATCGAGTTGACGGCGACCACGGTGCCTGCCGCGCGGGTGGAGAAAACCTGGCGGAGGGAGCGGGCAGAAATAACGGTTTCTGCGGTGTTGTGCTTGCTGTTCTGAAGTGCTGCGGTGTTCATGTTTCTATTACACCTCCGGTTTTCGCGCCGCTGCGGTACAGAGTGTCATGACCTGCACATGACAAATGTCATGAGTTGAGGACATGCGAGCGTCGCGGCTGTTCTAGCGAGGCATTTTCAGCAGCGGAGGCGGTCACGCGAAGCGGGGGCTCCGTCCTCAAGGCGCCCCAGCGCCGCAGAGGGGGCACTGCCTGCGGCGGAGGTGCCGGTTACGCGGAGC
>PPYF01114304.1_pt1 | contig 34344 bp, 34 predicted proteins | sample 1559871 | NCBI WGS metagenome assembly PPYF01 (sample SAMN08240021, study PRJNA423297) | Human gut metagenome, whole genome shotgun sequencing project.
TACGGCAACCGAATTCGGGTGAAATATACCGCAAAGTGGGGCGTGCAGATTGCGGGAATGATTTTTCAAACACGCTCTAAAGTCTCTTGCTGTAAGAATATCATTTTCCCCTATATTTGACAATCCTGTTTCTTAGATTCTTTTTGGCTCCGCTGCCACGTCTTTTCTCGTTTCGTATTTTCTTAAATACAAGTTTTTTCTTATCTTGTATTTACCAGCTCAAACGCTTATAATTGAAATTAATTTTCAATATGTTATTTTTATTTTCGGGAGGTTTATCATGAAATTTATATATCCTGCTGTTTTTAAGAAAACCGAAGATGGTCGTTATAAGGGAACTTTCCCAGACCTGGAAGGCTGCTTCGGAGAAGGAGACACTTTAGACGAAGCTATCGAAAGCGCTAACGCTGCTGCATTCGACTGGATTTCTGTAGAGCTCTCCGAAGAAGTTCCAGAGCTGCCTCCGATCACAGATCCAGATGATATGGAATTAGAAGATGAGGATGTGGTCAGAAATATCCAGGTGAACATCCGGTTGTATGATGGGTGGGATGAATGAAGTTTACCGTGAGTGTTTGAAATGTCCGCTTACGTTCCAGACTTCACTGACTTACCTAATAAGTCCAAAATGGGGAGGCAAAGCCTCCCCATTAATTTTACCACTGTACCTGGTCAGAACCTTCTCAGTTACAAAATATTTTTGATTTATCTTGCCTGCTTCTTCACTGCCACTGCAATGGACAGACCGGGAGCATAATATGGAATCAATGTAGCCTGCAGTGCATGATAAATATCAGACTTTCCAGGCCATACGGTCTCCAGAAGATTGTTCTCTCTGTCCAGCTGGTGGAACCAGGAACCGTTTACGTGATCCAGAACTTTCTCATCCAGATATTTCATAAACTCTGCATAATCTGCTGCGTATTTCTCATTATCTGTTACATGGAACAGAACGGAAGAGGTGTTGATTGCTTCTGCAAGAGTCCAGTGCATTCTGTCATGGACTACAGGTTTGCCGTTCCAGTCTGTTGTGTAACAGATTCCCGGTGCACCGTCTGCATTCCATGCGTCAGCAACTGCGCGGTTATACAGATTCTCTGCAGCTTCAATATAAGGTGCTGCGCCAGCCTTATCCTCTTTATATGTAGAAAGCGCCCACTGTGTGATCAGTCTTGCCCACTCAATTCCGTGTCCCGGAGTTGCGCCGTATGGCTTAAACTGGTCGTCCGGGCGGTCTTTGTTGCATTCCAGATCCGGTACCCAGTCACTGGAAAAATGCTCCGGTATACGCCAGTTATTGTCCTTTGCCCATACCAGAACATGGTCGATGATCCTGCCTGCACGTACACGATATTTCTCATCCCCGGTCACATCAGCTGCGGCAAGAAACGCCTCAACGGTATGCATATTTGCATTCAAGCCTCGATAGGAATCCAGCTCTGTAAATTCTGTGTTCCAGGTATCACAGGAAAGTCCTTCTTCCTCGTTCCAGAATCTCAGATCATAAAGTGCCAAGGCATCTTTCAAAAGCTCTGCTGCCCCTTCTCTGCAGGCCAACACGCCGGAAGAAGCTGCCAGAATTACAAATGCATGGGCATAGCACTGCTTGGTTGGAACAATTTCATTGTCCTTTGTAAGACCTGCATACCAACCACCATTTTGATCATCGTGAAGCTCGCCTCTAAGCCCCTTCAACGCTGCATCAGCCAATGCCTCGCTGCCTTCATGTCCAAGCATGGAACCAATGCTGTACACATGTGTCATACGGCTTGTGATCCAGGTTTCACGGTTACGGTCTTTCCAGGGAGTGCCGTCATCTCCAAGATAATAGGAGCTTCCTCCTGGTGACGGAAACTGATGTCCGAAGCTTAATAAGCCATCTCTAACATCCTGCAGAAATTTCTGGTTTTCAGCTGTTCCAAGCTGATATTTATTCTCTGTAACTGCCATTTCTGTTTTCTCCTTTTATACTGTAATATCCTGTGTAAGTCCCGCTCTACAGCTGACTCTCATATATAGTGATGTCACAAATAGGCAACAAATCCGTTTTGTGATGATCTCCCACTTTGCAATCTTCATTTTACCTTATCTGGAAGGCCTTGAACAGAGGGGTGAACTTTGGCTTTTATGGGGATTTTTACTGTTTCACTTTTCTGATACAATTATACTCCCAGACGGGATTTCGGTCAATTTATTTAAGTTTCATCAAAACAGCCGCCATTAGTACGTTATTTGCACTAATAGCGGCTGTAAATGTTATTATTGTTATAATAATCTATATTCTGTTTTTTTCAAAAACAGTTCCAATCAGCAGATAGCTTTTCCAAGCTCAATGCAGGCTGCCTGAGCCTCATCATCTGGCTCTTCGTTGCAGATTACACTGTCAACAGCAAGTGCAACGCCATCGTTCTGGCATTTTTCTTCCCAGCTGCGCATCCAGTCGCCGTCTCCCCATCCGTAGGAACCGAAGAGCGCTACTTTTTTGCCTGCAAGCTTTGGCTCACATGCTTCGAATACCGGCTGGAATACGGAATCCTCAAGCTCCTCATCTCCCATTGCAGGGCATCCGAAAGCTACACCGTCAAAACTGCTGATATCTGTTCCATCAAAATCATCTGCACTGATCACTTCTACCTCAGCTCCTGCAGCTTTTGCACCTTCCGCTACTTTATTTGCCATTTCCTCTGTATTACCAGTTCCGCTCCAATATACAACTGCTACTTTACTCATAACTTCACTTAACCTCTTTCTTTTATAATTTTATTGCCAGCCTGTGAGATCATTTATGTTTTATCCTCCACATCTGGCACTTTAATAACGAAAGTCAGCTTTTCCGTGACTCTTATCGCTTTTTGGCTGTCACCCATAGTGGACTTTCATTGTATGTCAGGCAGCCACTGTCAGCTGCAGAACACTCCTGCCTTTTGCCCATAGATTCCGATAAACCTCGCGGCATTTATGGTACTTCTGAAACATTTTCAATGCTTCACATTCATTACAATATACTTTCCAGCAGCCGGAACATTTATAATTCTGTCCGCCATTCTGGATAAAACCAATTACGTCCCCAAGTGGATAATCAAGAAAAATCCCAATCTCATGTGGAAAATCTTCTGATGCCTCAAAGCGCTTCTTCAGTAACGCCAGGCACTGTTCCGGTTCTGTATTTTCATATCCATATTGCTTCAGAAACCGGGCAACTCCGGGACGATTCAGATTCTGTGCCAGCTGTTTTTCCCGGTATACATAAACCAGTGAACGGTTGCCACGGCTGCGAAGTGCCAACAGCTTCACACCCTTTTGATTCATCAACTGATTCCACATAATAATCTGAAGGTTTATATTTTCTCCCTCTTCACAGCAGGCATTAAAAAGATTGGCTGCTTTTAGTGAAGCGAGGGTTGGAGCACAGTGCTCAATGAGACATTTCTCGATCATGATAAACTCCTGTCATTAGCTGCATTCAAAATCCTATAACCCCTTTGCGAATGTGGCTCGCAAATTCTTCTTTATGCCATCACTGCATGCTCATCCAATGCACACTTTAAGGCGCTTGCGCTGCTGGTATGGATGCGCGCTACCGGAATGTTGTTTTTCTTTGCTTCCTGGGATGCACTGATGACCATTTTATGGGACACTGTATTGGTAAAAAGCACCATCAGATCCGGGCATCCGATTTTTTTACGGATGGCGCCGTTCTCTTTTGGAAAAACCTTCGCCTTATATCCATAGTCTTTGCAGATATCGGTATACTGACATACCATTCTCTCATTTCCGCCGATGATTACAATACTCATGTAAATTGTCCTTTCCGGGTTTCCTGAAGCTTCTGAAAATGAAGAAACCTCCCTGCTTCCATGCAATGTTTTCTCCTTATTTTCGTTAGTCTGTTCTAACCCTTTGTTAAAAAAATTAGAAGCTTTCCGTTTACTGTTTACAACCTTCCCAGTAACGCCTGCACTTCTGAAATATGTTTTAGTTGCTGCAGACCTTTACATTTTATTTTATGTAAAATGTGCTGATTATATATTTTTATAATTCTACGCTTCGGTTAGCTTATGCTAACTTTTATAATGTTAGTCTACACTAATCCTTTATTTCTGTCAAGTACTAAGCAAAAAAAAGAGAGCTAATGAAAAACAGTCTCATTAACTCTCTGATTATATTCAGAAGTTCCACTATTACCGCAGAGCGTGTTTGAAAAATCATTCCCGCAATCAGAACCCGATTTTTTTACAATGTCCGCAATGCGCGACACATCCGTTCAGATTTCCTCAGTGCCCACCAGATTCTTCATACTGTTCATACCGATCAGCAATGTTGAAGTATTGTGAAGCAATGCTGAGGTAGTCGGCTGCAGGATTCCGGCAACGCCCAGCAGGATCAGGCCAGTGTTAAATCCTACGATCGTTCTGTAATTATTGTGGATACGCTTCATCAGCGCGTCACTGATATGCTTCAGAACTACGATACCTTCCAGATTATCCGCACCGATAGTGATGTCTGCAATCTCTCTTGCAATCTCAGCGCCTTCGCTTACTGCAATACCTGCGTCAGCTGCAGAAAGTGCCGGGGAATCGTTAATTCCATCACCCAGCATGACAACCTTGCGTCCTTTTGCTTTCTCTTTTTCCACGAAGCTTGCTTTATCTTCCGGAAGAACCTCAGAATAATATTCGTCAACGCCGACCTTGGCAGCAACAGCCCTGGCTGTACGTTCACTGTCTCCGGTCATCATAACCACCTTGCTGAATCCGGCTTTTTTCAGCGCTTTTACAACTGCAGGAGCTTCCTCACGGAGAGGATCCTCAATGCAGATAACAGCTGCAAGACTGCCTTCAATTGCAAGATACAGATGGGAATACTCATTTGGAAGATTTTTAAACTTCTCTTCCATGCCTTCCGGAATGGTACATTTCTCATCCTCGAATACAAAATGGGAGCTTCCGATGATTGCTTTTTTCCCCTCAATGGTTGTAGAAATACCATGAGCCACAATGTATTCTACTTTGGAATGCATTTCCTCATGATCCAGTTTTCTCTTCTTCGCTGCGTCTACAACAGCTTTCGCCATGGAATGGGGAAAATGTTCTTCCAGGCAGGCTGCAATTCTTAGCAGTTCATTTTCGTTCTGTCCATTAAACGGGACAACCTCAGCTACTGTAGGTTCTGCCTTGGTAAGCGTACCAGTCTTGTCAAATACGATCGTATCGGCATCCGCAACTGCCTCCAGGAATTTACCGCCTTTCACAGTGATTTTGTATTCTCCTGCCTCCCGGATAGCGGAAAGTACAGAAACCGGCATTGCCAGCTTCAGGGCACAGGAGAAGTCAACCATCAATACGGAAACAGCCTTGGTTACATTTCTGGTAAGCAGATAGGTAAGTGCTGTACCGCCAAGTGTGTATGGGACCAGTCTGTCCGCCAGGTGCTCGGCCTTGCTCTCAAGACCGGATTTCAGTTTCTCAGTATCCTCGATCATGGCTGCGATTTTCTCATAACGGCTGGAACCACCAACTGCTTTTACAGTAATGACAGCCTCGCCCTCTTCCACAACTGTACCTGCGTATACGGAATTTCCTTCCACTTTTCTTACAGGAACAGATTCACCAGTCAGGGAAGCCTGGTTTACCATAGCCTCGCCCTCTGCGATCAAACCGTCAAATGGGACCACATTTCCCATATGTACTACAACCATATCTCCGGCCTGGATCTTGTCTGCGTCCACCAGCACTTCCGTACCTTCACTGCGAAGCCATACCTTACCAGTGTTCAGAGACATGGTACGTGCCAGATCATCCACAGATTTCTTGTGGGTCCACTCCTCAAGCAATTCTCCAATTCCAAGCAGGAACATAACAGAACCGGCTGTGGAGAAGTCGCCGCGGAAAATGGAAACACCGATTGCAGTTGCATCCAGAACCGGAACCTCGATCTTACGCTTCCAGAGTGTCTTAACCCCCAGCCAGATGTATTTCACAGACATTGCGGTGGTATAGATTGCAGACAATGGATATGGCAAAAGCAGCTTGCGTCCGTAATGGAAAATAACTTTATTTACCAGCTTCTCCTTATAAGTCTCATTTAATTCTCTTCCGGAATTCTCCAGCACCTGGGTGGGTACGCTGACACGGCTGTAACCAAATGCCTGAATTGCCTTTAACAGTTCATTCCGTTCTCCGGTGTAATAGATAAGGGCATCACTGGTACGGTTAAAGACCTGGGCCTTCTTTACTCCATCCAGATTTTCCAAGTAATACTGAAGGGTATCTGCCTGGGTAAAATTCATATATTTTTGAAAAAGATGGACTCTGATACGTCCTTTTTTCTCATGTTTAATTGTAAATTTCAACTTATTCACCTACTTTTTCTTCAAAGCAAGAGTTACTGTTCATTACGTTTACCGTAATCGCTTCGCGCCACACTCTTCGAAATTTTAGTAAGGTTTGTTCACCAAAATATTTCGCAGAGTTTTTCAAAGGAACAGCAACGATTAAAAGGACTGTCGCAAAAACGGCAGTCCCCAATATGTTTGCAAGGTATTACACTGCCAGATTACTCAGCAGCTTCCTCTGTCTCAGCCTCTTCAGCTTCATCAGTCTCTTTAAACTCTGTCTCGCCTTCAGCTGCCTCATCCTCAAACGGCTCCTCAGCTGCTTTTCTGTCCTCGTTGATCTGCTGTGCATCTGCATAGATATCACCTGCATTTTCCTGAACAGTTGTAACCGTCTTCATTACACAGTCCTTTGCTCTTAAAACAGCTGCTGTGCACTCTGTGTAAACTTTTTTCGCATCTTTGCTGGAAAGAAACTTGATACCTGCTGTTCCGAATAAAACACCTGCTGCAAAAAGTCCTGTCTTGTCCCATTTAAAACTTGCCATGATTAAATTCCTCCTTATAGTGAAACGCTATTGTTGTTAATTGTTTTTCAATATTTTGGTATTATATATCAGGTTTTCTGAAATTCCCAGTACTATTTTGCTTATCGAGAAATATTCTCATTATCTCCCTGTTTTAGGGCGTGTTTGAAAAAACTTTCTGCAAGATGTACGTCACAATTTGAGTGAAATATACCGCAAAGAGGAGCGTGCAGATTGCGGGAATGCTTTTTCAAACAGGCTCTAACTCTCTCCCCTGGATAACTGCTATTTTTATATGCCTTCATACTATCATGCCAGTTTTCAAGCACCGCACTTTGACATGGTCATCTCAATACTCTCAATATCCTGATCTCCGATATACCCCATATTTTTCAACCCTTCTCTTACAACCTGTTTCCAGACTTCAGAAGGCAGCTTACAGACAGTAGCATCACTAAGTCTTACCGTGCATCCATTTTCCTGGCAGCATGCTGCACAGCCGGAAATCCGGTACATGTTCTTGCGGCTGATGGCACCGATTTTTTCCAACATATTTACCATGCGGTAAATTGTGGCCGGTCCAATATTTCGGTCTTTCTCCTGTACCTTGTAATAGATTTCCTTACAGCAGGAACACTCCTCCTCCAGAATAATATCCAGGATCAGCTGGCGCTGTCTGGTGATTCTGCAGCCCTGTTCGCGTAATCGTTCAAGAATCATATCTTTCTGCATTTGTGTGCGCTGATATGCTTCCTGATTTTCATATGCTTTTTCTTCAACTGCGTTTTTCATCATTTTCATCGCCATCCTTTTTGATTTCTGTGTGATTTTATGTCAGGAGCTGGAATTTCTATATAAGGAGAAATCATAACGGTTCGCGCCTTCACTGTTGCAGAACATCTTTTTCCAAAACGAAATACTATTGCGATTTCCCCTTATATAAAAATTCCAGCCTGTATCTCTTTAAGGGATACAGGCTGAATTATTTTTAAGAGCTTTGCTTAAGCAATACTCTTTGTATTAACCTTTAAGCTGTTGCTCTCTTTATATGGTCTGAACAGCAGGTACAGGAATGCTGCAACCAGAACAAATGCTACAACAGTTCCGATTCCAAATCCGCCGCCTGTAAGCAGTGTACCAATCTGATAAATGCAAAGGGAAACTACATAAGCAAGACCGCACTGATAGCCGATTGCAAACCAGAACCATTTTGCATTGTTCATCTCTCTCTTAATAGCACCCATAGCTGCGAAACAAGGAGCACAAAGAAGGTTGAATACCAAGAATCCGTATGCTGCAATAGGAGTCATTACCTGTGCAAGATTTCCCCAGATCTCAGCTCCATCCTCTGCAACCTCAGCAAATCCGAAGAGCATACCAAATGTAGCAACAACGTTCTCTTTTGCAATAAGACCTGTTACGGCAGCAACTGCCATCTTCCAGCCTTCTCCTGCTTTTGTCCATCCAAGAGGAGCAAAAATCCAGGCGATTGCAGAACCGATCTTGGCAAGAATACTGTTGTTCAGCTCTTCTACCATTCCAAAGGAACCGCCTTCCCAGCCGAATCCCATAAGGAACCAGAGAACGATGGTGGAAAGAAGAATGATGGTACCGGCTTTCTTGATGAAGGACCAGCCTCTCTCCCACATGCTTCTCAGAATATTGCCAACGGTTGGCCAGTGATATGCCGGAAGCTCCATAACGAATGGTGCCGGCTCGCCAGCGAACATTTTTGTTTTCTTAAGGATAATACCGGAGCAGATGATTGCTGCGATGCCAACAAAGTAAGAGCTTGTAGCAACCCATCCGCTGTTGTTAAAGAATGCACCTGCGATCATTGCAATGATCGGGAGCTTCGCACCACAAGGAACAAATGTTGTAGTCATGATTGTCATTTTACGGTCACGGTCGTTCTCGATTGTACGGGAAGCCATAACTCCAGGAACACCACATCCGGAACCGATCAGCATTGGAATAAAGGATTTTCCGGAAAGACCGAATTTACGGAAGATTCTGTCCATGATGAATGCAACACGAGCCATGTAACCGCAGGACTCAAGGAATGCAAGGAACAGGAACAGAACCAGCATCTGCGGTACGAAACCAAGTACAGCGCCAACACCGGCAACAATACCGTCAAGAATCAGTCCCTGCAGCCATGCAGCGCAATTTACAGCTTCCAGAGCAGACTCAACTGCCGGAGGAATAATCTCACCGAAGAGTACATCATTTGTCCAATCTGTTACAATAGTTCCAACAGTGGTTACAGACACATAATAAACAACCCACATTACAACTGCGAAGATCGGAAGCGCCAGCCATCTGTTGGTTACGATTCTGTCGATCTTATCGGAGGTTGTAAGTTTCTTTCCTGTAGAGGATTTTGTATAGCACTGTCCAATAATGGAAGAGATGTATACATAACGCTCGTTTGTGATAATACTCTCTGTATCATCATCGAATTTATCTTCCAGAGCCTTTACTTCGTAAGACACATCCGGAACACTCTTCATCTGCTCTACGATCTTGTCATCTTTCTCGATAAGCTTGATTGCAAAGAAACGTTTCTGAGCCTCTGCAACAGTTCCTGTCAGCTTATTCTCAACAGATTTGATCGCATCCTCAACATCCTGTGCAAATTCGTGAACCGGAATTGTTTTCTTTTTGCTCTGTGCTGCGCTGATTGCTTTCTCAGCAGCTTTCATGATTCCGGTTCCTTTCAGAGCGGAAATCTCAACTACTTCGCAGCCAAGCTTTTTGCTTAATTTGTCAATGTGGATCTTGTTTCCGGATTTCTGAACCAGATCCATCATGTTGATAGCCATAACTACCGGGATTCCAAGCTCCATGATCTGTGTGGACAGATACAGGTTACGCTCAAGGTTTGTACCATCTACGATGTTGATGATCGCATCTGGCATTTCATTGATCAGGTAATTTCTGGCAACCACTTCCTCAAGTGTGTATGGGGAAAGGGAATAAATACCAGGAAGGTCCATGATGGTTACATCCTTATGACCTTTCAGTTTACCTTCTTTTTTCTCTACTGTTACACCAGGCCAGTTACCAACGAACTGGTTAGAGCCGGTCAGTGCATTGAATAATGTGGTCTTGCCGCAGTTAGGGTTACCTGCAAGTGCAATCTTAATCGACATTTTCATGCCTCCTCTTTCTTTCCAGATTTTCTTTTTTCCGGGCTTATTATATACAGCTTCTGCTGATTTTAGTTGCCCTGTGCTGCCTATTGTTTTAATCAGCTTTCGTTTGTTAGCTTTTCAACCTTATATTAGGTTTCGCTAACCAACAAGGTAAAAAAAATTGCCCATTCTATTCCAGAACATGCAATTTCATGCTGTGCTGATTTTACCACTGTTCATATGACAACATTTGTAAAATGTTTTTCAAAAATATGTGACCAGTAACTTTTCCCTTATGTACACACAGCAAAGTACTATATCCTGTACAGTACTTATTCTACCTCTATCATTTCTGCATCGACTTTTCTCAGAGACAGTTCATAATCTCTCACGGTTACCTCAATAGGATCTCCAAGCGGTGCAACTTTACGTACATAGATCTGTACCCCTTTGGTGATTCCCATATCCATGATACGTCTCTTTACTGGTCCTTCACCGTGCAGTCTCTTCACTGTGACAGTCTGACCTACGCCAACTTGCCGTAATGTTTTCATAATACTTGCTCCTTTTTTCTGGATTTCAGACCATGATCCGATTCGCCATATCCTTGCCAATGGCAACTCTGGAATCTTTCACATTCACGATCATATTACCGCTGATCTCACTTACAACGGTTACTGTAGCTCCCTGTACAAACCCAAGATTTTCAAGGAATTTACGGGTTTCTTCTTTACCGCCGACTTTTTTAATCACCTGCGGCTCTCCTTCGTTTACCATTGATAACGGCATCATATCATCCTTCCTTTTTTGTGCTTTAGAAACACCTATTTATTATTATGTTTCGCTTACGTTGATTAGTATATTCTAATTTATATAAGCTGTCAATAATTTATTTGCACTTTTTTCTCATTTTTTTCACTGCAATTTCGTAAATTTTGACCAGTGCTTTTTGAAAATGTTTCGGGATTCCAGAGTGTGTTAAAAAAAATCTCTACAAAATATACCGCAAAGTGGGGCGTACAGATTGCGAAACGTTACCATTGAACATCAACTGCGGGAATGCTTTTTCAAACACGCTCCAGGATGAATGGTGGATTTATGAGGAATTATTGTTTATAATGTAAAAGAAGATAAAAAGTGTTGAATGAGCGTATTTTTATGCTTCATACATTGTTTTAGATAGTAAAATCTGTGAAAAAGTTACATGTATAAAAAAATCACATGCACTTTATTGAAAAGAAAGGATTACTTTTTATGAAACAGGGAAGCAAAATCGGGATTGTCTGTTGTTCCAACGGACTTAGGCCAGAACAGGCCGAAACAATAAAAATGTTGGTGCAGATTCTGGAAAAATCCGGACTAGAAGTAGATCTTAGCCCTTATCTTTATGGAGATGAAAACGGACAGGCTGGAACTGCCAGGGAACGTGCCGGGGCTCTTATGAAATTTTATGAGGATGATTCTGTCACGGATATTTTTGACGTATCTGGCGGGGATATGGCCAACGAGATTTTATCCTATCTGGATTTTCAGACCATTGCTTACGAAAAAAAGCATTTTTGGGGATATAGTGATCTGACAACAATTATAAATGCCATTTATGCCCGAACAGGGAAATCATCTGTCCTGTACCAGATACGAAATCTCACCTACGATCACAGCCAGTCCCAGATAACGGACTTTCTTAGTACTACCTTGGCGGGGGCCACTTCTCTTTATGATTTTCCTTATGAATTTGTGAGGGGGACTCATATGGAGGGAATTGTAGTAGGAGGAAATATACGGTGCCTTTTGAAGCTGGCTGGCACGCCTTACTGGCCGGATATGCGGGAGAAAATCCTGCTTCTGGAGTCCTTTGGAGGAAAACTGCCGCAGATGGTGACTTATTTAAGCCAGTTGAACCAGATGGGGGTATTTAAGAAGGTGAATGGGATTTTATTGGGGACGTTTACGAAAATGGAGGAGGATAACTGTCAACCAGATATGGCGCAGCTAATCCTTGAATTCGCAGAAAAAAAGACACCCGTTGCGAAATCACCTTTGATCGGGCATGGAACGGATTCAAAGGCGATTCGCATCGGGCATCGTTTAAAGTTATTCTCCGCAGAAGAAAACAAACGGATATATAAAGAATTTTAGATCCTAGCCACTCCGCTCTTAATGGCAGCTTCAGCAGTAGCCTTCGCAACCGCATCTTTCACTCTTGAATCAAATGCTGCTGGCAGAATATAATCAGCGCAGAGTTCTTCGTCGCTTACCAGGCCTGCAATGGCATAAGCTGCGGCAATCTTCATTTCGTCGTTGATGTCAGATGCACGGACATCAAGGGCACCGCGGAAGATTCCCGGGAAGCAGAGAACATTGTTCACCTGATTCGGGTAGTCGGAACGACCTGTGGATACTACCGCTGCGCCTGCTGCCTTGGCCTCATCCGGAAAAATCTCAGGAGTCGGGTTTGCGCAGGCAAAGATGATCGGATCTTTCGCCATAGTGCGAACCATATCCGGAGTAAGGGTTCCAGGTGCGGAAACACCGATAAATACGTCAGCGCCTTTGATCACTTCACTCAAGGAGCCCTTCTCATGATTGGCGTTTGTGATCTTCGCCATCTCTTCCTTAATTGGGTTCAGGCCCTCACGGCCTTCGTAAATTGCACCTTTACGATCTGTCATAATAACATTCTTAAGTCCCATGGAAATAAGAAGTTTGATAATCGCGATTCCGGCAGCTCCTGCTCCGGAAGTAACGATCTTAATGTCTTCGATTTTTTTGCCAACAACCTTCAGCGCATTGATCACACCTGCAAGCGTAATAACTGCAGTACCATGCTGGTCATCATGGAAAATCGGAATATCACAGCACTCTTTCAGCTTCTTCTCAATCTCAAAGCATCTCGGTGCGGAAATATCCTCCAGGTTTACACCGCCGAAGCTTCCAGCCAGAAGGCGAACGGTCTGCACGATCTCATCTACGTCCTTGCTTCGAACACAAAGTGGAATAGCATCTACATCACCAAACTCTTTGAACAGAACGCATTTGCCCTCCATAACCGGCATACCAGCCTCTGGACCGATATCTCCAAGACCAAGAACTGCGGTACCATCTGTTACAACAGCAACGGTATTCCAACGTCTGGTGAGTTCATAACTTTTATTAATATCTTTCTGAATCTCAAGGCAAGGCTGTGCAACACCAGGGGTGTAAGCAAGGCTTAAAGCATCCTTGGAATCAACCTTTGCTCTTGAAACAACTTCAATTTTACCTTTTAACTCATAGTGCATCTTTAAGGATTCTTTTGCGTAATCCATGTTCGTATCTCCTCTTCTGAAAAAATGTGTGGGCACCTGCTCTCATTATTATACGCAGCAAGTCCCGCTCGGATACAAAATATCCACTTTGGGCTACAAGGGAAAGTATATACGAAACTTCGTCAAATCACAACATGAAAATATGAATAAATCTCTCAATAAACAAAACACCGTTCCAACCTGGCTGCTACTATTAACCCGAACCCTCAAAACGTATTGCCGAAAATAAAATGCTCAGCATAAATCAGGGCAAACTCCCGAAGAAATAGAAGTCTGCCCCAATATCCTCCAATATTCTATTTTCTTATAATTCTCTTACTCCACATTCTTCAGCGCCACATCCATTGGAATCTTCTTGATCCTTCTAAATTGCAACAAGGCTACCAGCACATACGCTCCCATTCCCATCGCAAACATCTCCGGATAAACCGCTGGTTTCAGATATAAGGTCAGCCAGCCTGAGAAGGATGACATCAGATATCCGTAAATTCCATATATCGTCCAGGTAGACAGCAGCAGGCTAAGTAAAATGGACAAGATCACCACCCACGTAGTGGATGTAAGATACAGGCTGTTGATCTCCCGGTTCTCATACCCCAGAATCTTTACCATAGAAATGGCATTGGCATTTTTCTCAATGATCAGCTTGGTAAGCAGATAGATCAGGAGGGCAAACAGCACAACTGCAAATATATTGATCAGCTGGAACATTTCTCCCATAGACACATCCAGCTGACGGCTGACCTTTGTCAGATCGTCCTCCGTAATCGTTGTTGCGATCAGATTCTCATCCAGATCTGTGATCTTTTCCCTGGAAAAATAACCGTTAAAATAATCCTCCTTTTCCCCAAAGGTTTTCCTGTAGGAGGAAATCGGCATAAATACCGTCAAAGATGCCGGATAATCGTAGATTCCCTGCACTGTAAACTCATAAGTCTCACTTCCGTAAGCTTCCTTCAGAACAATGGTATCTCCGGTCTTTATCTTATACTTTTCTGCATAACCGTCAGAAATCAGAACTCCATCAGTTGGAAGTTCCGCGCTTACATACGCACTGTCGTCCGCGATTCCATAGACCGTTATGGTCTCTCCTTCCTGATCTGGCAATACATTTTTCATGGAATTCAGGCAGAATTTTTCTGCTGACTTCTCATTTGTTTTCAAAGATGGAGTAAGAAATTTCTGCAGCATTCCCATAACCGTATATTTCTCATCTTCATCTGGCTCCTCCGGTACATTCAGCACATACTGGTACGGCGCGATCATGTTCTTCAAAATTTCTTCCTGATAATGATCCAGAAGCGGCTTCATCATCATTCCAAAAAGCAGCAGTACATTTGCAAAAAAGATTCCAATAAACAAAGTCAGATAACTGGACTTATTCTGCAGGATAATACGAAGCCGGAAGCGGTTGAAAAACTTAAAGTCCGGAAGACGCACAGCTTTTTTCCGTTTGGAAGCAGACAGATCATGACGCAGGAATTTCAAAGGAGAAAGACGCAGTTTCCCTGAAATCAGAATCAAATTGATTCCCAGCATGATCACTACCGGAACCACTGTGGTCAATATAAATGCATCTGCATTCCAGCGTGTTTCATAGGTCGGCAGGCTGTAACTGCCATAATACATACCTGCACAAAGATTTTTAAAGGAGGTGTAGCCCAGCACGTTTCCAAGAACAGAAGCAACCACAGTTACAATCACCGGTATGGAAATATAGTGGACCAGAAGTTCTCTTCTGGAATATCCGGAAGCACGCAGAGTCCCGATCACAGAAGCTTCTTTTGTAATGGTATTATTTGTTGTAACTGCAAACACAAAAGCAATGATGACGATCAGAATATACAGCAGCACCTCCATCATAGCCTTATCACCGCCCATATCTTCACCGGTAAAAGTGATGGCCTGATTGGAATAGGCCGGGATAAAACCTGTCACATTTCCATATTTGACCAGAACCTCCAGAAAATCCTCTGACATGTTTTTCGCTTCAATATCATCCTTTGGTGCAGTCTCATACTGCCAGGAATAGCGGTACTCCAGATGGGTTATTCCAAAAGCATCCGCACCTTTCTCGGTCATAATACCCACGCCAAATTTTACAGCATCAAACATCATATCGCTGTTATCGGAAAATAAACAACTGTAGTCAGGTAATGCCACCAGTCCGGTAACTGTCAGTTCTTCTCCTGCGATTTTCAGCTTGTCACCAACCTTCAGCTTGTTATTATCTGCATACATCCGGTCAATGGCAATCTCGTTCTTTGCAGCTGGCATTCCCCCTGACATCAGGCACACAAGATTCATATCGGTACGCTCCTGATAGATACGCATGGTTTCCTCTTCGTTTCCGTCCAGATCCGCATCTGTGGCCTCATCCCGATAAAAATTTTCGCAGATTCGTACTTTTCCATTTTTTTCAATTTTCTTTAAATCGCTTTCGCTGGCTTTCGAAGAAAGGGTAAAGTTGCCATGCTCAATGTTATATTTTTCGAAACCTTCGTCATAAGCAGCCAGCATACTGTCATCAGCCACAAGAAAGCCCGAGACAAAGCCTATGGTCAGTGTCATAAACAGAAAGATCACAATATATTTTCCGAAATCACTTTTCAATTCTCTTGGAAGACGTTTCCACAATGGATTCTTCATAGCGCACCGCCTTACCAGTCCAGATCGTCGGCTGCGACTTTGGACTCATTGAGATAGTTTTTGCGGATCTGACCGTCACGAAGCTTCACTACGCGGTCTGCCATATTCTTAATGGCATCGTTGTGGGTAACCATGATGATGGTATTTCCGTACTTCTGGTTGACCTGCTCGATCAGGCGCAGAATTTCCTTGGATGTGTTGTAATCCAGTGCACCTGTAGGCTCGTCGCAGAGAAGAATGTCCGGATTTTTTACAATAGCACGACCAATGGCCGTTCTCTGCTGCTGACCGCCGGAAAGCTGGTTAGGCAGCTTATGTCTGTGCTCATAAAGCCCCAGTGTATGAAGCAGCTCGTCAATATCCAGTGCCTTATCGCTGAGATATGCGCCCACCTCAATATTTTCCTTTACATTTAAATTTGGGATCAGATTATACATCTGAAAAACATATCCCAGATGCTTCCGGCGGTAAAGAGTCAGCGCTTTCTCCTTCATATCTCCTGTTTTTTCCCCATCTATGGAAATATAGCCCTCATCTGGCTCATCAATTCCACCGATAATATTCAAAAGTGTGGATTTTCCAGAACCAGACGGTCCAAGAAGCACGCAGAATTCCCCTTTTTCCACAGAAAAATCAATTCCCCGAAGAACCTCTGTCCTGCTGTCTCCGGAACCAAAGCCTTTCTTCAAATCTTTAATTTCAAGAAACATCTCTTTTCCTCCCTGTAAACCATTATCGTTCATGAACATTTTTCATAAAAAACAATTACAAGCATTCATCATTCTGTCTTTTGTTAGTTTATGCTAACTTATATTTATCATACCTCTTTTATCCGGTTATGAAAAGGAGGGGAATTGAGAATAATTCTCAACATCTGTATTTTCGCTTTTTCGAAAATTATTTTGTTAAAAATCACCTTTACCAAATTTTTCTTCTTAATTTTTTACATATTTTTTTCACAGAAAATGTGGCATTTCCATAAAAAATTCGATATAATATTCACAATGTTTATAGTTTTTCACAACATTGTGAAATCTGTTATTCGGGAGATTTTTGCATGAAAAAAATAGCACTTATTACAGATGGCTGGGGACGTTATGTAACCTATACCTGGATTCAGGGATATCGAAATTACATGGCTGCCCACCAGTCAGATATGGATTTATATATTTTTCAGAGCTTTGGGAATTTCAGTATGGATGAGAAGCATAATGCAGGAGAATATAACATTGCACGGCTTCCGGATTTTTCAGAATTTGACGGCATCCTTCTGGATCTTGCCACCGTGTCCCAGCCAGACCTGATTGCAGAGATAATTGAACGCGCGAAGCTCAGCAGCATCCCAGCAATTTCTCTTCTTGAGCAGATTCCAGGACTGTACCATTCCGGAATTGACAACTACGAAGCCATTAGCCGGATTGTTGAGCACCTGATCACAGAGCATGGATGCCGTACCTTAAATTTCATCGGCGGGCCAGAATTTAACAGGGAAAATCAGCTCCGTTTCAAAGCTTACAGGGATGCCCTTCTTCGCCATGGAATTCCTTTCGAGGAGCAGCGCGTGATCCATCATAATTATGAAATTGAAACCGGAATCCAGGCATTTTCCACATTTAAAGAGAAAAACCTGCTTCCAGATGCCTTTGTCTGTGTCAACGACAATACAGCTGTAGGCGTCTGTCTGGCCGCCAAGGAAGCCGGATATTCTATTCCCGGGGATTTTCTGGTAACCGGTTTTGACAACGAAGACAAAGCTTCCTATTATGAGCCCAGAATTACCACGGTAGGCTTCTCCAAAGCCGATATCATGGAAAATGCCCTTTTAATGCTGGAAAAAATCTGGAATGGAAATGCAGAGGAAACTTATATATACGCACCTTTCACCTACGTTTTTCAGGAAAGCTGCGGTTGCGTTTCCCAGAATCCACCTGACCGTGGAGAGTATGTAATCAAGCGCATCGTTGCAGAAGCACGTCAGAGCGATATGCAAAACTGGATGATGGATCTGAACCGTGTTCTCCTGGACTGTGCAGGATACACAGAGCTTGCAGGACGTATGCAGAACTGGCTGACAAAGCATGGTTGCGGAAATATTTATCTGTTTTTGAACCCGGATATCTTTATGAGCGAAAATATGGATGCACTTCCTGAGCTTCCGGAGGATACTTATCAGACAGAAGGATACCCTAAGGAGATGGCACTGGTTTACCCGCCCCTGGATGGTACGAACCGGCTTCACCTTAATCTGCAAGAAATTCTTTTACTTCCACAGATAGAAGCAACCAGAGGACAAAATATTTACCAGTTCTGTCCTCTGCATTTTCGTGAACGGGAGATTAGCTTTCTGATCATCACCAATTGTGATTATCTTCTAGAGCATCAGTTCCTGTTCGAAACCTTAAATGCACTCCAGACTTCCATGGAAGCCCTGTATGCAAGACTTACCCTGCGTAAAATGAATAAACAGCTTTCTCAGCTTTACATCCATGATTCTCTCACCGGACTCTACAACCGGATGGCTTACGAGAAGCTTGCCATGCCTCTTTTCCATCAGTGCATGCAGAAAAATCAGCCAGTTGGAATCATGTTTGTGGATGCAGATCACCTGAAATATATCAATGACACCTTTGGGCATGATATGGGAAATCTTGCTATCAGCAGCATTGCTTCCGTCCTGCGGCAGCACTGTCCGGCAGAGTCCGTTTCCATACGCTATGGAGGAGATGAATTCGTATGCGTGATTCCTGATTATAATAAACAGAAAATACAGGAGCTGGCTCATACCCTTCTGGATTCTCTGGAAGTGTTTTCTGCCAACAGCCGTGTGGGATTCCCCATTGAAGCAAGCATCGGATGGGTAATTGCCGATGATCCGGGGCTGACCTTGAATGATTATATCAATCTGGCAGATGAGAAAATGTATTCTGCAAAAAAAGCGCGGAAGGCTGAGCGAAAGATTTGATCTGGAGCTTTATCTTGTTTCTGACAAGAATCCCGCCACAATAAGTATCAGATTCAGGCTATGTCGGTGTTTTCATTTTGATCTGATATATTCTATGAATATAAATAACATGTTTTAACGCCTAAAAAGACACCAGATTCGTTCAGGAAAATCTGGTGTCTTATAAAAATACCGTATCATTTTTGAATCGCAAAACGTGCCTGCTCCAGATTTTTCCTGTCTACAAGTATTTCGTACTGCTTGGCTTGCTCCGCTGGATTTCCTGCACTTCCCACACGTCCCCGAATAGTTCCGCTGCCTGTCCATTCTCCCAGCTGATCTTTTACTTTGTACTTATACTTGATATTCTGACTATCCAGAATATCCCGGATCTCATTAAATCTTTTCAAGTCTGTGCCAATCCATAGGCTTTCTGAATTAAGTACTGTGAACATTTTTCCTCTCTCCTTCCGCGAACTTTAATTCACTCAATAATTTTTCCGAACAAGCTTCACGCTTTTGTTTGAATTACCGTACCATAATTATAGTATTATTTCAATATTGGATTTATATTTCTTATTACCCGCGGTCTGATTTTGTGTACAAAAAAAACAGAACCATCGATTTCTCAATGATTCCGCTTCTCAATTACGTGTGTTAGAGGATTCGAACCCCCGGCCTTTTGGTCCGTAGCCAAACGCTCTATCCAGCTGAGCTAAACACACATTTATTACTTGTGAAGTATTTGTCCCTCACAACAATGGATATTCTACACGATACCTGTGGTTTTGTCAACACCTTTTTGAAATTTTTTTAAAATATTTTTTTATAGGTATTTTTTGCACGATTGGTACTATTTTAAAGACTCTATCAGGGCTCTCTAACTTCTTCCAGCATGACGGTGCCTCCCTATCTCCTGGCTTTCTTCGCCTGCCAGTTCAGCACTGCGCCAATCATATAAATAGCCGGGAACATCAGCATTCGGATCACGGAAGCCGGATCGAAATCTCCGAAGATCATAGTAACGATCACTTCTGCCACAACCTCTGCAATAAGAAGGCCTCCCATTCCCACACAAAGGCCTGCATTCTCCACCTTACCAGCCTGTTTCACACCAACCACGCCAGCTGCCAGATAGATTACTCCTGCCACCAGAACCATCACATTGCTTGCAACCAGCTGGCTGTAAGTCATACCGTTCTGATTCAGATATTCTACAACTGCGCTGTCACTACTGCCCTTCATAACCAGAGAAAGCGTGTTTCCACTTCCAAATGCCAGCAGAACGCCAAGAAACAGAAGAAGCATGCCGCCAACCTTCAGGATTGTCTCTCCCGGTGCCTGTTTTTTTAACATAATCCAATACTCCTCATTTCGTAGAATTTTCAAAATATTACAAACACAGCCCTCGCTCCCAAAAATAAAAAGCCCGAAACAGAGTCCCAAAGGCTCTCTGTAAGTTTTCAAACAGCTTCTGACATCTTTTTAATAAAAATCACGGACAGACCTAAAACGTCTGTCCGCTAATTTCAAATTATCCGTAGTTCAAGAAACTATTTTCCTAGAGCATGTTTGAAAAAGGCTCTAGAGCGTCAAAGCACCTGCTTACGCATCCAGAAGAAACGCCTTATAAGCCTTCTTCGCCTCGTAAACATCCGCCTTGCTGGTAACCTCCCACGGTGCATGCATACTGAGAACAGAAACACCGCTGTCAATTACTTCCATACCATAAAGAGCTGCGATAAAAGCGATGGTTCCGCCGCCGCCAACGTCAACCTTACCAAGCTCAGCAGTCTGGAAGCAAACCTTATGGTCGTCAAAAATCCTGCGGACTCTTGCCACATACTCTGCATTGGCATCATTGGAGCCGGATTTTCCACGGGCACCTGTAAACTTGTTGAGAACGATACCTCTTCCAAGATAAGCAGAGTTCTTTTTCTCAAAAGCTTCTGCAAATGCAGGATCATAGCCGGCACTTACATCTGAGGAGAGCATGCTGGAATTCTTCAGAGCCTTTCTCAGTCTGAGATCTGAATACTGTCCCATTGCATCCAGAACCTCAGCTACGCTGTTCTCAAAGAAGTGAGACTGCATACCTGTTGCTCCCACGCTTCCGATCTCTTCCTTATCAACAAGGAGACAGCAGCTTGTACGCTTCGGTGCTTCCATCTCAAGAAGAGCCAGAAGGGAAGTATATGCGCAAACTCTGTCATCCTGTCCATAACCAGCGATCATGCTGCGATCAAGACCACAGTCACGAGCCTTGCCAGCGGGAACGATCTCAAGCTCTGCGGAAAGGAAATCTTCCTCTTCCACACCGTATTTCTCATTCAAAATACGAAGTACATTCTCCTTAACAGCCTCTTTCTTCTTGTCATCCGGAAGATCCTTCAGCGGCTGGCTTCCAATCAGGATATCCAGCTTCTCGCCCTCAACAGCCTCGGAAGCCTTCTTCGCCATCTGCTGTCCTGCAAGATGAATCAAAAGGTCTGTGATGTAAACAACCGGATCGTCCTCATCCTCGCCGACGGTTACATTTACAACAGTGCCATCCTTCTTCACAATTACGCCATGCATTGCCATTGGAAGAGCAACCCACTGATATTTCTTCACTCCACCGTAGTAATGAGTGTCAAGATAAGCCAGATCCGTATCCTCATATAACGGATTCTGCTTAATATCCAGTCTCGGAGAATCAATATGCGCACAAAGGATATTCATACCCTGTGCCAGATCATCCTCTCCCATATGGTACAGGGCAATGATCTTCTGCATTCCAACCTGGTAAACTTTATCTCCTGCTTTCAGAGCTTCGCCATTTTTCACCTTTTCTTCAAGGGAAACATAGCCTGCTTCCTCAGCCTCTTTCACAATCTGTGTGATACATTCACGTTCTGTCTTTCCTACATTTAAGAAATGACGATATTTCTTTGCCACAGTTTCCAGATCCTGCATATCAGCATCTGAATATGTGAGCCATGCGTTTGGACGTTCCATAATCTATATCCACCTTTCTCCTGTTTTCATTTTACACAGGGAAAATAATCCCTGTGTTTTCCTCATCCAAAATTCATTATAGCGTATAACCAGGTAAAAAGCTACCGGCAAATAGGTTTTCCTGCACAAATCTTTTGCCACGCAGTCCAATACTTTGCACTGCCTTTTGGGATATGGGCAAATCCGGTTCAGGGTCTCCTGTATCGGTTAAAGCATGCATATATTTCCTGTCGTCTTGGCACTGCATATCCGCAGGAAGTATAGCCTTCTGACAAAAAAGACAGCCCTTCTTTTTCCAGTTTACTGCAAAGCAGCTCCACGATTTCCGGCAGTGTTCTTTTCCCATCAATCAGCTTTTCCACTGCATATTTTAGCAATGCGCCTAAAGCTCCCGTCTGCTCACTGTCGATCAGCTGTTCCACATATCGCAGATCCACATCCTGTTTTCCAATGGAAAAACCATCTCTGCCATGTACCTTTACTTTCAGCCTTTCCGGCTTATCCTGCGCCTTAAAATGACCGTAATAATCCTTCTTGGAACCGTTCAACGGCGTATTTTTTGACATGATGCGATGGCTTTGTGGTGCTTTAAATCCAGCTGTCTTATTCTCATTTAAAGGATAATCCCTGCAAAGTTCCCGGACTTTTGCCGTGATATCTACTGGCATATAATTGTCCATCTGGATCATAGTATCTGCAATATGGAAAAAAGCCCCGGAGCTTCCGGCAACCAGAATTGTGGAAATCCCCTCCTTTTCATACAGATCCCGGGCACGTTCCAGAAATGGGGTGATCGGCTCTTTTTCCCGGCTGATCACATGCTGCATAAAGGCATCTCGCACCATAAAATTAGTAGCAGATGTATCTTCATCCAGCAGAAATACCTTGCTTCCTGCCTCTATTCCCTCCACGATTCCTGCTGCCTGGGAAGTACTTCCGCTGGCATCTTCCGTAGAAAAACAGGTGGTATCTTTTTTATTGGGCAGGTCATTTATAAACAGGGAAATATCCACATCTTTCACAAATCTGCCATCCTCAGAGCGCAGCTTCTGGGCTGTAGGATCCGTAATCACATATTCTCTTCCATCTCCCTGAATGTGGTTATACACGCCCAGTTCCAATGCATTCAGAAGGGTAGATTTGCCGTGATAACCACCACCAACGATCAACGTGATTCCCTTAGGAATTCCCATTCCGGTTATTTTTCCCTTATGGGGAAGCGCCATAGTCACCCGAAGACTTTCCGGCGAAGAAAATGTCACGCTCCCTTTCATCGGCTTAGATGAAATACCGCTCTCTCTTGGCAGAATCGCGCCGTCATTTACAAAAGCAACCAGAGAACGCTTCTTTAATTCTTCCCTGATATACGCCTGATCTTCTGCCAGGAAGATAGTGTTTTCCAGATCTTTTCCACTTAAATTTCTGTATACAAATGCTTTTTCCACACAAACCGGCAGAAATTCAAAGAAAATTTTCTCCAGCTCTCCCGCATTTATAGTACGTCCATTTGCCGGAAATCCTACAAAAAACCGGACGGTAATCCCCTGCTCTGTAATCTCACAGGCCGTTCGCTCCAGCACCTCCTGACCGCATCTTGTCACAGAAATAAGTCCGCTTTTTCCAGAGCCTTTTGCCCGAAAAGTATAGCGGTTCACCTGCTGTTCAAACTGTCTGATAAGATAGTCTGCCAGAGTAATTCTGGTCAGTTTATCTTTATAATATTCCGCTGGAAATCCAGCTTCTCTGTGGGAAATTTTCACACTGACATGGGACGGTGACGCAAATGGATCGCCCTGCACATGATCAATTGACAAAACATATTTCTTAAACTGATATACCCCTTTCAGGGATTTATATGCAGGATAGCTCTTCCGATTGATGGAATGAAGCATGTCCTGCAGCTGGGATGATGATTGCATAAGTACCTCCATTGTCTATAAAAATGAATATCGCCAATCACTGATATTACTGTCTAAATCTTCACCGCACTCAGCAGTAAAGCCACTACGGCATTCAAACATACATGAAGCACGAGCCAATTCCCGCCCCTTCTCATATATGTTTCCTATTTACTATAGACAATATTTCCAGACTTGTCCAGCCAGGATTTTCCTCATGCTTAAGTTCACCTTTCGCACATTTTCCCACAACGTAAAACCACCGCCCAGTCAGCGTTCTTGCCAACAGACGGTGGTTTATTTATACATTTTTAGGGAAAGGAAAGAGTTTTTCTTAAGAGTTCTTTCTCTTAAGATGTATATATCATACCTCATAATTGTGAAAAGCATTTGTCCAAATTCTAATAATTTTATAAAATTTCTAAAATGAAAATAACTAATTCGTAACTAGAGCGTGTTTGAAAAATCATTCCCGCAATCCGCACGCCCCACTTTGCGGTATATTTTGTCCCTGTTCTTCCCATTGTGTCCTACTTTCAGAACATAACTCTTACCATCCGTTAGTACTTTGAAGATTACCGTTCACGCCTTTCACAACACCACACTTCTCAATGCACAATGTCAGTCGTGTCTCTGATCCTTATTTCCATACGCTTCGCAAAATCTTGCTGCAAATGCCGGCGGCTCATTGTTGGCATAAAGGTGGGAAATATCGCCGAAGGAGCTCATACGGAAAGCAGCAATTCCCTGACGGCGTTCTTCTGTGGTCAAAGTTGTCACAGAGGATGGGGCAGCCACGCAGCCATGCCAAAGTACCATCGGAGAGATATTCAGTAGATGGCTGAGAAGTACACACTCCAATCCAAAATGACAGAAGAAAATAATCGTGTCATTATTCTCTTCATTTACTTTATAATAGTGACCTTTCCTCTCATATCCATGCTTCACGAGAAGCTTGTCGAACTCCTCGATCACACGGTCATACTCTTCTTTCACATGCCCTTCCTGCATAGCCTCATTCTCAAACCAGTGGTCATACTGGAAAAAGCGCTCGTCTGCCATCCAGTCCTGTGGAAGCCAGTCCCATGCAATAATCTTCTTATCTTTCACATCCGGGCGCCAGATCTGACAGGGAAATTCCTTCAGCCATTCACACTCTGTGGCTGTTCTTCCCATCTTTTTCAAGGTCGGAGCCGCAGTATCCTTCGCTCTTCCAAGGGGGGATACATAGAAAGCTTTTACATCTAATTTGGAAAGCTTCTGTGAAAGATACTCCACCTCTTTCCAGCCTTTTTCTGTAAGGGAATCTATATCATAATCCGGGTCACCATGGCGTACAATTAATAATTTCATAATGTCACTCCTCGTTATTTCGCTTTTGAATCACTAATAATTTCAAGCTGTTTCTTATTTCATTGAACAATAACGATTTTAGCATATCTTCACAGATAATTCACCATATTTCTTACCGTCATTTCTTTACAATTTTTGTGAAAGAAGTATATAATAATGCTATATCAACGGGTCTTTTGACGCTCATATCTTATATGAATTCAAACAGACGCTGATCGGATCATACTTTAATAAATACAAGAACTAAGTGGACGCAATAACCACTTTCAGATTACATTTTATCCCTCAATATAACTCAATTTACGATTCAAGCGAGGTACCCACATGAAAAAACTTGCCGTCATTTTCCCAGGTGTCGGTTATACCTGCACCAAGCCCCTTCTCTATTATACTGCTTCCATGGCTGCTGAACGTGGTTATGAAATCATCCGCCTTGACTACGGCCAGGACATCCACACCTTCCACGGCCGCACCCCAGCGGAACTGGAACCTATCATAAAACTGGCAATAAAAAGAACGCTCCCCCAATTGGAAAACGTTCCTTTCTCTGAATATGATGATATTATTTTTATCTCCAAAAGCATCGGCACCACCATCGCCTGCCAGCTGGAAACAGCACTGCAGCTGAAGGGAAAAGTCCATCAATTTCTTATGACTCCAATTCCTTCTACCCTCCGTTATCTCTCCGATATCAACGGGCTCTTCTTCGCCGGAACCGCTGATCCCTATATGCCGGAGTCCAAGATCCGCGCCGCAGCCAGAAACTTCCCTGATAAAACCGGCGGGATTTTCGAGGGCTGCAACCACTCCCTGGAGCAAAAAGGCGACACTTTAGGTGCGCTGAAGAATGTCAGACTGATTGTAGAATGTCTGGATAAAATGCTAACAAACGCTTGAAAAAAAGCTTTCTATTTGCCAGAGCGTGTTTCACGATTCCAATTTTACATATTTCCACTTATTGCAGCAGTTCCATTCAGCATTCCCATCCCCTGCAGTAAGCTTATAGTATCCCTTATCCCAGCTGCATAAGCAAGATCTGAATATCTCTCGTCCCGGGTCTGCAGGCAGGCGATGTAATCATCGATCACACGCTTTACAGTGTGGGATAATTGCAGCTGGTCATATCGTTCCTCCAGATACTTCAGATCCTCATTGTCCTGTCTGATATAGGAATCATTTTCATCCACCCGCTGCTGCTCCATCACCATTTTCTCAATGTTCTGAAGCATAATCATTTTTGTTGTCATTTTCATTATTGATTTCCTCCTGATATGTACTTATAGATCACGGTTCATTGGTAACGTTTTCCCGAATCACACAAGCTGTTCTTCTGTGATTCCAAGCTATTTTAGGGTTACAATTTAAGCAGTGATAAAAAATCCATTTTCTCACACTTACCGTCATTATTCTACGTTTTATATCAGGATTTTGCAACAAAAATCGTCCGACAACTTTCCCTATAATTCGACAAAAGCGCTACTGTTCACTGGTAACGTTCCGCGAGGTGTTTTTTGTGAACAAAGTTCACAGAAAACCCGAGAATTAAGTTTGCGCAGTCTTGTAATCAGAAACTGACAGCAAATCGTATCCGGAGATTTACAGTCAAAACATTTCCCTGCGGTTTTGCAAGGTGTCTTCACCTCAAATCTCTGTGCATTCGCCGGAGCTGCCACATTTCTTGCCCGCTTCATAGCTGCATCAAAATCTGAACAGACCTTATTCATTCCCACAATGAAAACCACCTTCTTCGGTCCCTGGGCAATACAGGAAACCCGATTGGAATTTCCATCAATGTTTACCATAACACCGTCACTGGTAATGGCATTTGCACTGGAAAGAAATACATCCGCATCATACGCTGCCATCAGGCTTTCTCTTGGTGACATTTTCGCGCGATTAATATAATTATAATTTCCATCCTCCAATGCCTTGATCAGTCCAATCTCATGAGCACTTGTGCAGCCACCCATGGCAATACTGCTGCCCTCCGGGATCAGTTCCAGTGCCTGCTTTACAGCAGCTTCTCTGTCTGCGGCGTAATAGCCTGACATATTGCGAGATTCCAGACCTTTGATCACATTTTGAGCCAATACTTCATTTCTTTTTTGCATATTAATATCCATTGCTTGCTCCTCCTGACATTGTTTTAGTATAAATTATAAGCCAAATTTCATTCTTTATCAACTTTCGACTTGACTCATTTTATATTTCGCCAGAGCGTAGTAAAAAAATATATTGTCATTTTTTTCAGAAAATTTATTTCAATTTTAAACTTCTGTGCTATAATGCCTTATTATAGAAATTTCAACGGATAAAACGAGGTAAACCTGGTGAAGAAAAAAACACTTGTGCCTCTTATCATTTTTTTACTGGGCATATGCCTTGTTGGTTTCATTGTATACAAAACAGACACCCACGAGAAGAACGAGAGACACATAACAGCACAATTAAACGCAACAACCTATGGGAAACGTATAAAAAATGAACAAGACCTGCATTATTTTATGTGCTTTTCACACGTATTTCCCCTTCATTTTATCCGCTTTATCTTCCCAAAATCCGATCCAGATTTTCCAGAATTACATCAACATTGATTGGTTTTGCAATATGTCCATTCCTTCCTGCCTTGATTGTTTTTTTACAATCTTACTTATGTAAAAAAACTGCTTCTATTATACGACTGCGCTACACTATGCACAAGAAAAACATTACTGCGCAATACTTATATCTGCCCATGCATATTTCTGATATAAAATGCAATCTGATAGGGCAGTCTCTCTTCCGGCGTTTTCAACTCATTTCCCAGAATTTTCCTGATATTTCCGATACGGTACAGCACCGTATTGCGATGCGTATACAATTCTGCTGCCACAGCCTGAATACTTCCATTATGCTTCAGATATGACTGAAGAGTTTCCACATAACCGGCATGATATCTTCTGTCGTATTCTTCCAATGCTGCCAGACATTCTGTTTCCATTTCCTTCAGTATTTCTTTATCTTTCACCATATAAAGCAGACGGAACAACCCGCAGTCATCAAACTTTACCACCTGCTTCTTTTGTGTCATCGCTATGTGTGCTGCCGCCTTCGCTCTCTGATAGCTTACCGAAAGCTGGGAAATATCCATACATCTGCTCCCGATTCCCACGCACAATTGCAGTCCGGGCATACGTCTTTTTCCTCTTTTTATGGCCCCCTCTACAAGGCGGCATAAATACTCTTCCGAAAGCGCATTCGCTACCAGCACAAAATCAGAGTTGTAATAAAAAAAGCTTCCATTGTGAGTGATGTCCTCCAGATATACCTGTATTCGATAAGACAGCTTTTTTCGCTCCACTGTGTCCATGGAGTCCAGCCCCTCACAAGTCATCAGCAGCACCTGAAAGCTTCCATCTACATCAAAATACTGTAATAAATCTTTTCTATATGCATCCTGATTATCCGGAGTCTCAATAGCTGCAATCAGGGCGGATGCGATCTGCTCATCTGTAGTATCCTGCAAAAATACATGAATACTGAAGTCTTTTATCATATCTGATAAATGCACTTCCCAGGGCACAGTCAGTAGCGGAAGATCATTTTCATCACAGTATGCTTTCAATTCTTCCGGCACCTCATAAATGTACTGTCCCACATTGATAACAAGCCCTGATGCATGATACCGGTTCAGCTGCTGTGCCAGATGCATCCAGTCTTCTTTTTCCGGAAAGCCAAGCCCGGTTGTCACTGCAAGCTCCTTTCCCCAGAAATTCTGTATGATCGTTGTATCCTCCAGAAGATGTACCCAGCTGATTGAATTGGACCATCCATTTTTTCCGGCCAGAAACTTCATTTCATATCTTGTTTCTGCTGTCAGCATCATATCCTGTATTGTAAAACTCATAAAACCTCCCTTTTCGTTTCCCAACCCCATGCTGTAAAGTTTTCAAATTTTCCACCTTATTATATCATATATTTTGTGCTGACAACACATAATTTCCCCTTGATTTTTAGAATCCGCCCCCATAGTTTTTCCTTAATTTTGTGCTAGAATATAAGTAACTTAAAAAAACAAATTAAAGGAGGCGTAAATATGAAATTCGCAGAATATACAAGTTCCCTGGATGCACTTCCCGTTCCAGAATGGATCATATCAGAACGTTATATGTATTGTGACAATTTTATAAATGACTATACGAAGTCTCGGCATTTTGATCTTCTGGCTTTTGTCAAACGTCTCTTCCGCAAATAATATGCGCTTCTTTTCATAAAAAGGACATCCTGGTTTTCAGGATGTCCTTTCTTTTACTTTTTTCGGTAAATACGAAGCATCAAAGGTGTCTCTACAAGCAGCATGGCAATCCATCCTGCCAGATAGGAATATGGCAGTGCCTCAATACCAAAATTCCATAACAAAACCATCGGTGCCGCTGCAATGACACGGACTGTCATATTGGTAAAGCTGCTCATTAAGGTCACCTTCAGATCTCCGATTCCACGGAAAAATCCCTGAAGCGCATTTGTAACAGCGGGAAGAATATACATTACTGCAATCAGGTGAAGATAAACCACTCCATGTCCGATAACTTCCTCATCTTTTACAAATAATGACATCAATGGTCTGGCAAATCCCAGACAGATCAGCATAACTGCTGCTCCATAAACAAGCTCCAGTATCATTCCACATCGGAAGCCTTCCCTCATACGGTCATTTTTTCCAGCTCCTTTATTCTGAGCCATTAATGCAGTCATCGCATGGGCAATATTCTGTTCCGGTGTGATGGCAAAATCGTCAATGCGATTAACCACTGCAAAGGCTGCTGCTACCGATACTCCCATTGTATTAACCAGTGCCTGTATTGCGATTTTTCCCATCTGTACAGTTGCCTGCTGCATGGCTGATGCCCACCCATAAGCAATGGTTTTCTTCAAAAGCCCGGCATCAAATACCAGCCACTTCTTCCCAAGCCGAAGAATCGGTACTTTTTTCTGTATATAGATAATACAAAACAGACAGCAGAGCGCCTCACTGAGTACTGTGGAAATTGCACATCCATTACTTCCAGCCTTTAATACGATAACGAAAAACAGGTCTCCGAAAATGTTCAGAATTGCACTGATGATCAGAAAGTACAAGGGGGATGCACTGTCCCCCAATGCCCTTAGGGTGCTTGAAAAAAAGTTATATAAAAATGTAAACATTAATCCCAGAAAAATAATCCGCAAATATTGCACTGTCATATCCATAATGGATGGATCCACCTGCAATAACAGCAGAATGGGTACAGCAAATATTGCACAAACCAATGTGAGAAAAAAAGAAAAAACCGCACCAGACAACAGAGTTGTACTGATCTGTCTGTGCAAGGTCTCATAATCTTTTGCTCCATACTGAATCCCCATCAGGATACTGGCTCCCATACACAATCCGTTCAGAAATAATATCATCAACGTGCTGACCGGATTACAGATTCCCACAGCAGCCAGGGCCTCCTTTCCTACAAAATGCCCTACAATAATGCTGTCAACTGCATTATAGGTCAGCTGAAACAAATTTCCCAAAACAAGAGGCACTGTAAAATTAACAAGAATGGGCATGATTTTCCCAGTAGTCAGATCTTTTGTCATATTCTCACACTCCCAACCAAAAGTTTTGCACACTCACATTTTAGCTTAAAAAAAGTAATTTCACAATGTCCTATTTTAACATTTTATATAGCATATTCTAATCGGATATGTTAAACTATAATTTATCACTTTCTCTGTTTCATTGATTGTAATAAAATGATATGAGTGTCAAAAGGTCTTTTGACACTCATTTGATACCCGGATTGCTACGCAGCTACGCTGCTCCCGCAATCCTCCAAAACATTCGTAATCCGCTCATTTTTCTTTGAAAAATGGCTACTTACTCATGTTTTTGGCGGGTCAAGAGGTCAAAAAGCCTCTTGCAAGCAAGCTTGCATCGGCTTTCTGACCTTTTGACCCTGGTATCATCATATTATAAATTGTAAGAACTAAGGAAAACTGTAACATGCTAAATAAAAAAGATTTCTTAAAATATGCATCGACATTGGCATTTCCAATTATGATTCAAAATTTGATTTCAACATTGGTGAATATTGCTGATACTGTAATGCTTGGATATGTAAGCCAGACTGCCATGTCGGCTTCATCGCTTGCTAACCAATATACTTTCATTCTTTTTTGTCTATATTATGGTATGGCCACCGGTACTTCCGTTTTATGTGCCCAGTACTGGGGAAAAGGTGATAAAAAGACTGTAGAAAAGATTCTCGGCTTAGCAGAGCGATGCACCTTAATTATCTCTCTGATATTTTTCCTTATCTCCTTTTCCATGCCAACTACGGTTATGAAGATTTTTACAGACAATCCTGATACAATTGCTGCTGGAAGTGAGTATTTGAGGGTACTTTCATTTTCACTTATGTTTATGGGATTCTCTCAGGTTTTTATGAGTGCCCTTCGAAGTATCGGAAAGATAATGCTGCCTTCTGTTACATACATTGTCTCCCTTTGTGTCAATGTACTTTGTAATGCCACCTTCATCTTTGGCTTATTTGGACTTCCAAAGCTTGGCGTTACCGGTGTTGCTCTTGGTACTGTGATTGCCAGAATCGCAGAGGTATTGATTTGTCTCATCTACTCCTTGAACAAATCAAATGTGAGATTCCGAATAAAATACTTCTTTGCGAAATCGGGGATCCTGTTCCAGGATTTTATGAAAATTGCAACTCCAGCCGTAATAAATGACCTCGTCTGGAGCTTTGCCAGTTCCGCATTCGCAGCAATTCTTGGGCATATTGGTAATGATATGGTTGCTGCAAATGCCGTCGCTGTTATGGTGGTAAACATTGGTGCTATCGCCTGTCGGGGTTTTGCCAATGCTACTACCATTATTATCAGTCAGGAGCTGGGGAAAAATCACATTGATACAGCCAGAGAATATGGGAAACGGATGCTCAGAATAACCATTATTGTAAGCCTGATCGGATGTGCCGTTATTCTGGCGATTCGCCCCCTGATACTGGATTTTTATCGGGATAAGCTGACAGAAACGGCCATTTATTATCTTGGCGTTTTTATCATTATGACGACCTGGCGTCTTGTTGGAGAAGGTATTAATACCTGTCTTATATGCGGCTGCTTCAGAGGTGGTGGTGATTCCAGATTTGGAATGATCGTTGATTCCATATTTATGTGGCTTGTAGCAGTTCCTCTCACATTTCTTGCCGCATATGTTTTTAAACTACCGCCTATCTGGGTATACTTTGTAATGTCTTTGGATGAACTTGAAAAAATGCCTGTAGTATTTATTCACTATTTCAGAAGAAAATGGCTTACAAACATTACCAGAGATTTTGATTGATCCTACTTATTCACAATTATAAAATGCTCCCTTCTGAATGACAGGTTTTTGTTCTTTCACATTCCTGCCCAGTAGGGAGCATTTCTGAATCCTATGATCTTATTCTTTTTTTTGACGATCAGCCCTATACTGTAAACAGAGGCTATTGCAATGATAAAGCCTAATGGAATTGCCACACAATAAAACACAAAATTTACCAGATTGTTATATGGGCGGAGTTTATAAATTCCTTTTGAAGTCCGATAAACCTCGACCTTAACTTTATCACCAACGTATACTTTCTGATTATAGTTTTCTTCTCCTTCATAAGCTTTTCCATCAACCTCAAATGCCAATTTGGTCCGATATTTTACTGATCTTGAATTCTTTTTATTTTTGTCTTTATCATCACTGTTATCAATCTCACGGCAGGATTCTACAACTGCAATAACCTCTCGTTTGTCTGTAGTGTTTTTGTACTCCTGGCTTTCAATTCTGTTTAAAATCATACCATATATTCCTATACCACACATGGCAATGCCCAGGACTAAACCAAGTACCGAATATAATATATTATTCTGCTTCTCTTTTTTATCCTGCTTCATACACACCCTCCTCTGCAAAACCTGTTTTTGTTTTCAATTCTTGCAAAGAACACATATTGGAAAAAATTCTCCTTCCATTGACCATGTATTCTCTATACTAATAATAATCCATCCAAAACTGGTTTGCACTATTACTTGTGCCAGTAAATGAAGAGAAAATGTTATTGCTTACTTTGTCCACAAAAAACACCTCGCGGAACGTTGCCAGTGACTTCACATGTATCTATCCAGACAGTCAACTCTACAGCTCTCCGAGTCTCTCTCTCAAATTTTTTCGTGCTTTAGTTGCACTCATAGTTTTGGCACCATCTATTCTTTCCCACTCAGCCTGAAGTACTCTGGCACGTAACCGAAGTAACTGTTCACGCTTTTCATATGTATCAATACTCTTAATTACCATATCTCCCTCATCATTTTGGGTGATATAAATAGACTCGTTGGTTTCTTTTAAACAATAGTCAGCTACTTTCAGACTATCATCAGCTTGTGTAATTCGATAATTGCTTAAATCTTTTTGTCTCTCATCCAATTACAATTCCCTCCTTCTCTACATTATCATAAAACGGCAATGCTCCCAGCCAGTATCTGTAATGTGCTTCATTCTCCAGAACTGGATTTATTACAATCCCTGACTCCAGTTCCAGATCAAACGCCAGATCAAAAATACTGTTTTCGACCTGCTCTATTTCTTCTTTTGAAAGAGGTGTTAATATCATAACATCAATATCCGAATTTTCCTTATAATCTCCACGGGCATAAGAACCATAGACAATAAGTTTGGATAGATTATTTTTTAATATTTTTTTAGTCCCTTGTACAAATAGCATTAATACTTCCTGTCTAATCAAGTTGCTACCTCCTGTCAGATTCTTTTCATCTACAGTAATATTTTAATAATATTGCAGCTGACTACGTAAAGCAAGCTATTATTTTACTTTTATTTTTGAAAGCGCAACCTTTGAAACTATCAAGCATGGAAATTCCAGTTTCCAGCTATAAAAAAAGTGAATATTATACCAGAATATTATTTTGAAGCTGCTTAAATATTTTGTATCTGCTGTCAAATCTGATGTCAAAATCCATTTTGGGGGTAAATAAGAGGTGATCCAGAAGGGTGTAAATATATCCAGGCATCAAAAAACCCTTGAAAATCAAGGGTTTCAAGTCATGCCGCAGACCGGAATCGAACCGGTACGGGTATCACTACCCACGGGATTTTAAGTCCCGGGCGTCTGCCAGTTCCG
>PPYF01525164.1_pt1 | contig 34320 bp, 27 predicted proteins | sample 1559871 | NCBI WGS metagenome assembly PPYF01 (sample SAMN08240021, study PRJNA423297) | Human gut metagenome, whole genome shotgun sequencing project.
TTGTCATGTGATTTTTTTCATAGTATTAGATTTAAGGTTAACAAAGGTTGGAGCAAGGCGTTGCTCCTTTTTTTATGCCTATATACGGATTTTTATGTCTATATACAGACTAAGCCAATAATTGATACATTCCCCCTGCCAATACACGAACCACTCCTTTCATCTCCAGTTCGAAAAGAATAGCATTTATCTTATGCACGGGAATATCCGCTTCCACCACCAGAGAATTAATTTGCAAATTTCCCTGTTTCTCCAGGATAGCAACTATTTTCTGTTCCTCATCAGACAGTTCGAGGAAAAGGCTACGCTGTATATTTGCTTTTTCCGAAGGGATTACCGACATATCCCAGCCCATTGCTTTCACAAAATCTTCGGCTGACAATAATAAAGAAGCTCTGTTTTCTCTGATTAACAGGTTACATCCTTTTGAATATTCATCATTCACACGACCGGGGAAAGCAAAACAATCGCGATGATAGCTTTCGGCAAGTTCGGCAGTAATCAGTGAACCGCCTTTCTCTGCTGATTCAATGACAATGGTAGCATCACACATACCGGCGACAATACGGTTGCGGCTGATAAAGTTATGCCGGTCGGGATTGGTGCCGGACATGAACTCGGTAAGCAGCCCGCCGTTTTCAAGCATATCGACAGCCGTTTTCCGATGAACATAAGGATAGATACGGTCCAAACCATGTGCAAGGACACCTACCGTAGGCAGTTCATTAGCCAGCGCTTCGCGGTGCGCATGGATATCAATCCCATAAGCAAGCCCGCTGACTACCAGCACATCAGGGCAAAGCGTTTTCAAATCCCGCAAGAAAGAGGCACAGATTTGGGTCCCATAGTCCGTGGCATTGCGGGTTCCTACCATATTTATTACATGAAGGGAATTTAAATCGGTATTTCCTTTAAAGAAAAGAACGACAGGGGCATCCTCACACTCCCGCAAACGGGAAGGATAAGCCTCATCATGAAAAGTAAGACATGAAATCCGGTTCTTCCGGATAAATTCATATTCCTGCCCCGCACGGGCAATAGCTTGTGGACAATCCAACGCTTCCACTACCCGCCGACTTATTTCAGGAATACGTTCCGGCAGTTCTTTGCGCAGGCGGAATACATCAACGGCATTGCCTATTCCGCTTATAAGATGTTTCGCTCCAATGTGCCCGATACCGGGCACCATTGTCAAAGCGATGCTATAAATTTGTTCTTCTTCGGAGCTATTCATTCAGGTAAGGAGCAAAGACGTTATCAAACAATTCGCTGTCACTCAAACGTCCATTTACTACACATACCGTTTCAACAGTGGATTTCACTACTACTTTATTATCACTTTTGCGGAAGATATCCTGGTAGAATACATACTTGATGCCTTCTTTCCTCATATATAGCTTGGAAACAAACTCGTCCCCACTTTTCAGCGGAGTTTTGAAAGCCATATTGATACGCGCTACTACCGGGTCTACGCCCTGCTCATGGAGCGCAGCAAAACTTACGCCGACTGAGGTCAGAAACTCATGGCGGGTATGTTCCAGATAATGCTGATAATTGGCATTGTTCACGATGCCCTGAAGGTCACACTCATAATCGCGCACCTTCATTTCCAATTCATAGATATAGTTCATTCAAATTGAGAATTGAGAATTAAAAGTTGAGAAATAACAGTCAGCCTCTTTTTTGTTCGATATCCAGCCCTTTGAATCTCTTCAATTCTTCGGTAGACACCAGTTTGTACAGCTTGTCACTGGGACGTATCTTATCCGATTTCATGGAGAAGTGCTCCCCTTTCTTTACCGTCTGCACCGGTTTCAAATCGACACGCGCTTCATCCAGTGTCATGAAAACTGCACCGGTAGTCGGCCCTGTAATGAGAAGTTTGTCGCCTACACTGACTTCGGCGGCTTCCACCAGAAATTCGGAAACGCCTATATTGGAATAATATTTAATGCCTTTACCTACGTAGATTTTACGTTCCGTAGCCGCCGAACCATAATTGCGGGTCCATTCTCCCAAACGCTGTCCCAAATAATAGCCGTCCCAGAAGCCACGATTGAAAACTGTCTTCAGGCGTTCGTCCCAAACTGCAATCTTTTCATCGGTGAACGTATCTTCCAGATAGGCTTTGATAGCTTCTTTATAACATTCCACCACCGTACGCACATACTCAGGACCACGGGCACGGCCTTCAATCTTGAATACACGCACGCCCGCATCCATCATCTTATTCATAAAGTGAATGGTTTTCAGGTCTTTCGGCGACATGATATATTCGTTATCAATATCCAGTTCCACATCTGTTTCCTTATCACGGACGGTATAAGAACGGCGGCACACCTGCATACAAGCACCCCGGTTGGCGGAATGGTTCATCTCATGCAGGGAAAGATAACATTTGCCCGAAACAGCCATGCAAAGCGCACCGTGGCAGAACATCTCGATACGAATCTGTTCGCCACTCGGACCGCAGATATGCTCTTCCTGTATCTGGCGGTAAATCTCCGCTACCTGTTCCAGGTTCAACTCGCGGGCTAATACCACTACATCGGCAAATTGCGCATAGAATTTCAATGCTTCCGCATTGGAGATATTCAACTGGGTGGAGAGATGCACTTCCTGTCCTATCCGGCGGGCATAGTTCATCACCGCCACATCAGCCGCAATCACAGCCGAAATTCCCGCTTCCTTAGCCGCATCGACAATGGTATGCATCAAAGGAATATCTTTATCATAGATAATGGTGTTGACCGTCAGATAACTTTTCATCCCGTGTTCATCGCACGTACGGGCTATCTCCCGCAAATCATCAATCGTGAATGTATTAGCCGAACGGGCACGCATGTTTAGGTTTTCTATACCGAAATAGATAGAATCGGCACCTGCCTGAATAGCCGCAGCAAGAGATTCGCGCGAACCTACAGGAGCCATAATTTCAAAATCTTTTATGTTCATCTTACTTGTCCGATAATCATTTAAATGTGATAGAAGTATGCAAAGGTACGAATTAATCCGTATTTTTGCAGAGAATAAAGCAGAAAGAAGAAATGGATAACAAGAAACCTATTATACTCAGTAATCGGGAAGAGTGGAATTTCACGGATTACATAGATTCTTTGATACAAAAAGAAGAAGATGTGGACTTGGAGTTCAAGATTGCCAAAGACGGTCTTCCCAATAGTTTATGGGATACCTATTCTTCTTTCGCCAATACCGATGGGGGAGTTATCGTACTGGGAGTAAAAGAGCATAAGCAACAATTCACCATTGAAGGACTTACTAAAGAGCAAATCAGCCAATATAAGAAAGACTTCTGGAATCAGATAAACAATCCGGATTGCGTTAATGAAAACTTACTCTCTGACGATGACCTATACGAGGGCTGCTACAAAAATAAGGAACTACTTCTTATCTATGTCCCCCGTGCCAATCGCGTACAACGCCCTATATACAGGACAAGGAACCCTTTTGGCGGACACACGTTCAAACGAAATCATGAAGGAGATTATAAGTGTACAGACGCAGAAGTCAGGCGTATGATTGCCGATTCAGATGAAAGTCATCCACGTGACTCACGGATTTTGTCGAATTACTCCATGGATGATATCGACAAAGAGACATTGACCCAATACAGGCAACTCTTCGCCAACCTGAAGCCTTCCCACCCCTGGCTTAACTTAAATGATCTGGAATTTCTTACCAAACTGGAAGCCTATCGTAAAGACCGACAGGCCAAAGAAGAGGGATTCACTTTGGCTGGTATCCTGATGTTCGGCAAAACAGAAAGTATCACCGATCCGGAATGTGCGCCTAATTATTTTCCTGATTATAGGGAACATCTAAACGAAAACTCCGACATCCGATGGACGGATAGAATCTGTCCGGACGGAACTTGGGAAGCCAACCTCTTTCAGTTTTATCGCAGGGTTCACCCCAAGCTGACAGCAATGCTGCCCAAGCCTTTCTTTATAAAAAATGGAATACGTATTGATGAGACGCCTACGCACATTGCTGTGCGCGAAGCATTTATCAATACACTTATCCATTGCGACTTTTCGGAAGAAGGAAATATTGTAATCGAACAATGGGTGGATAAATATCGCTTCAAAAATCCAGGGACAATGCTGGTCAGTAAGGCACAATATTATCTGGGTGGAGACAGCGTATGCCGCAACAAAGCTTTGCAGAAAATGTTTATGTTAATTGGTTTCTCCGAGAAAGCAGGAAGCGGTGTGAACAAGATTATAAAAGGCTGGAGAGAAGCTAACTGGCAGAAACCATATATTGAGGAGTTCAGCCGACCGGACAAAGTGGAACTGACTTTACCTATGACAAGTCTGTTGCCAGACGATACAGTAATTAAACTAAAGGAATTGTTTGATGGAAAGATTGAGAGCTTATCCCAAGATGAATTGACAGCTTTAGTAACTTGTTATAGTGAAAGCGGGATTAATAATACTCAACTGCAATACGTTATTCCCCAGCATCGTTCGGATATTACAAAGATGCTGAAGAAGCTATGTAATAAGGGATTCCTGATTTCAGCAGGGAACGGCAGGGGAACAAAATACCATATAAATGAACCGGAAGAAAAGGTTGGAAGCTTGGAAGATTATATGGAGAGTTCGAGGAATAATATGGAGAGTTCGAGAAGTAATATGGAGAGTTCCGAGGAAAAGGTTGGAAGTCCAAAGAATAATATGGAGAGTTCGAGGAGTAATATGGAGAGTTCTGAGGAAAAGATTGAGAACTTAAAGCAAAGTAAACAAAGAATGAGTTTTGAAGAATTGCAAGCACTTATTATTTCAATATCGCAAGACTATATTGGCATTGATGAAATAGCCGCTAAAGTCCACAAAACTCTCAAATATCTTATTAATTTTATTATTCCTAAAATGCTCCGGAATGGTACAATCGAAAGGCTCTATCCTGGAATACCTAATCATCCGAAACAAAAATATAAAGCAACCAACAAAAATCCCAATAAATAAAATTACATGAAGATTAGAAATATAGAACTCGGTGAACACCCTATCCTGCTCGCTCCCATGGAAGACGTGACCGACCCGGCTTTCCGCCTGATGTGCAAAAAGTTTGGAGCGGACATGGTATATACTGAATTTGTATCGAGTGACGCACTGATACGTGCGGTCAGCAAGACGGCACAGAAGTTAAGTATCAGCGATGAAGAACGACCTGTCGCCATCCAAATATACGGAAAGGATACGGAAACAATGGTGGAAGCCGCCAAAATCGTGGAACAGGCACAACCCGATATTCTGGATATTAATTTCGGGTGTCCGGTGAAAAGAGTTGCCGGAAAGGGTGCAGGAGCAGGAATGTTACAGAATATCCCTAAAATGCTGGAGATTACCCGCGCCGTCGTGGATGCGGTAAAAATCCCCGTAACGGTTAAAACCCGTTTGGGATGGGATGCCAACAATAAAATTATCGTAGAACTGGCGGAACAATTGCAGGACTGTGGCATTGCCGCACTGACCATACACGGTCGTACCCGCGCACAAATGTACACCGGAGAAGCGGACTGGACGCTGATAGGAGAGGTGAAGAATAATCCGAGGATGCATATTCCGATTATCGGCAACGGAGATGTGACCACACCTCAACGCTGCAAGGAGTGTTTCGACCGTTATGGGGTGGATGCCGTCATGATAGGTCGCGCCAGCTTCGGACGTCCGTGGATTTTCAAAGAGATGAAACATTATCTGGAGACAGGCGAAGAACTGCCACCACTTAGTTTTGAATGGTGCATGGAAGTGCTTCGTCAGGAAGTGATTGACAGTGTGAATCTGCTTGACGAACGCAGGGGGATTCTGCACGTGCGCCGACATTTGGCAGCAAGCCCGTTATTCAAGGGAATCCCTAATTTCCGGGACACCCGCATCGCTATGCTACGGGCTGAAACTAAAGAAGAACTTTTCCAGATTTTTGGAACGATTTCCGAAAGGATGAATTCTTCGGCTACAGCAGATAATTAAGTGCATACACAGATAAGTTGTGTTTAGAGGTTCACCGATTTCACCAGTAGTTTAAAGGCTATGAATGAAACGTTTATGGTGAACTCTGGAAGAAGAATTATGGTAAACCAGTCCTTCACCTCCTTCACCGCTATCGGCTGTTGTTGCATATATATGCCCTGTATGCTGGACATATAGATCCACCGTGCTGGGCATATAGATCCAACATGCTAGGTATATAGATCCAACATGCTGGGTATATAGATACTGCACCTCAAGTATTAACGACTGACGTCTCAAGTGTTAACAGCTTATACCTCAAGTATTAATGGCTGACACCTCAAGTGTTAATACCTGACAAACGGTTTACTGTTATCTTATTCTTTTTAGCTCATAGCATATTTCTTTTAGCTATAAGCATATCTGTTTTAGCTATAAGCTAATTCTTTTTTGCTCATGGCAGATTTGAAAAGTGAAAGCGATGAAAAGCAATTCCCACTATAATCGCCCTTCGCTTTCACCCGTAACCTTCTTATCTATAACTATTTATAACAAATGATGAAATCGGTGAACCCCACCTGAAATCACATGGACAAATTCCACTTGAAAAGCCCCGTAAGCGGTTCCATCACCTCCTACTCCTCCTCTACGAATATCTGTATAGTATCTCCGGCTATTGAATCCTGCGGAGCAACACTATCCATTCCATTACGCAGAACGGGCGGTTTTACATTTACATCATGAACACCGCCCGGCGTGAGTTCACCACTTCCGTTATCAGCAGTCCGATGATACCAATATGCTCCGCCTCCTACTATCAGGCAAGTGATTGAAGCCGCCATTATCCAACCCCTGAACGAGATTGTACGCCGCTCTTTCTCGCCCATAGAACGAACCATCTGACGAAAACGCGCCAACTCCTCACGACACACTTCGCAGTGCAACAAATGCAACTGAAATTCAGCTTCTTCTTCTCTGCTCATCCGGTTCTGCACATACAGCCAGGCATCCGAACGCTTGTATTTACATTTCTTCTCCATCCTTATTCCTCCTCTTCCCCGACAAAAGGCACTTGTCCCTTCCGTTTATACGTCACAATCAGTTCCGCCATTCTTTTCTTCAGATACTCCTTTCCACGACTCACCAGTTTCCTCAAGTTAGCCAATCGCTTTTCATCGGATCCGCCATACAATATCCGAGCTATTTCCTCATACTTCTTATTCTCAACATACAGCATCGAAATCACTTGCACCGTCTCCTGCATTCCCTCCACCAATGCCCGATACACGTCTCCGCGACCATAATCCAGCACATCAGCCAACGCACAGCAAACGTCATACACATTTTCCTCGTTCACCTCCAGTAAATAAGCGAACCTCCCGTCTATCCTATCCGTCCCCGTCATCTCCACATACTGGAGTTGCTGCCACCGCGCATCTTCTTCCTCCAAGAGCACCTCTTCCTGCTTCCTTTCTTCCGCCCGCATCCATTCGCGAAATTTATTCCGCCCCGTCATTTGCAAAGAATTGAGCAAATGACCCGCTGATGCTATCGACTCCAACCGTCCTTTCTCCATCTGCTCCTGAACCGAAAGCACCGTCTCCATACTCACTTCCTCCACTGTCCCCTCATCTTCCGCTCTTTTCTTTTCCGTCACGAGAAAACGGACAAAACGGCGAATCAACCGCCACATCTCTTCCCAAAACTCACTATCCTTTGCCGTCAAACGTTTGTACAACAAGGCGTATTTCAACGGAAACATCGTATGCATCCTGCCGACACAGGCTTCCTCCAACTGCCCGGGCGTCGCATACAACGTCCCACTGCAACATATCTCCGAATACAACTCCGCATAGAGAGCCGACGACAACTTGAAAGCAACCGTTCTCCCTTCCTCCAGCCTCAACTCATCATCAACCGTCTCCTCTGTCTGCTTCCTCCGAAGACGAGACAACACATTCTGCGACAGTCTCTTTACCATTCGGAACATGCAAGGCTTTTCAGCCTTCCGACAGAAAAACTTAGCAAACCCTTTCCGGGAATACCAATCGTGCAACAACTGTTTTTTACGCTCTACAAACTCTTCCAGCGAACAGTCTTCCGGTAGAAACTCGCTATACCCGGAAAGCAACTCTTGTATAGCAGTATGCCGGTCTGAAACGAATCCGCTTTTTTCAAGCTCATACCGCTCACATTCCTTCGTTATTATTTCTTCTATCAGTAGCTTGTCTGTCATAATCTTATCACTTTGGGGCGTTTATTCTTGCAGGAAGGTATCACGCGCCCGACTTCGGCATTCATATAAGTAGGATCGCACACGATATACTTCTTTCCTTTCAACTGCACATAGGCTCCTTTTATCTCTTCTCCCGTAGCTGCCTGATCCATGCAAACAGCAGTAGCCGCGTGTCCGGGATAATCGAGTAACACCGTCTCATACCCGAAAAGCCGGTTGACAAGACAGGCAAAGAGAATAGAGCGGTCCTCGCAATCACAAGCCGGATAATAAAAGTTTTCTTCGACGAAGAACGGCTTCTCATATCCGAACTGTTCACCGTCCGTCTGATAACGAAATCCTTGCTGCACCCACGAGAGCAGCCGGTTAAGTGCCTCCATACGGGGTTTCTCCCGCAATTGGGCAGAAAGCGAATGAACCAACTGTTCCCCCAACCGTCTATCAGGCACAGCACGGGCATACACAGCTAATTCGCACGACAGGTATTCCTGATAGAAACGTATCTTATTTACATTTACCTCACCTTTCACCTCCAGTCCGGCAGCCTTTATACAAAACGGTTTCGGCTGCACCGGCAGCAGCAGTTCTTTATCAATCATCAATGAAAGATAAGGTTTTAGAATCAGCCTGTCCGGCAACTTATACGTATATATGCTCGAATATTCTTTCAGGTTTTTCTTCGAAATAACATAATATTGTTTTCCGTCCACCGTCAGATAAGGCCGGCCATACACCTCTTCCCGAACCGGCAGCAATAAGACAAGAAAACGGTCTACCCTTGCCAGCCGGACATCATATCCGGACTGCACCAGCAAGAAATGCTGAAACACCGTCCGGCAATCCTCGCTTTGCAGTGTGGAAAGTCGGGCAGCCACTTTTTCCGCCAACAGAAAATACCCCCAATCATTCATCTGTATCTCCTTTTTATAGCGAATCATATCTGCCAATAAAATGGAGAAACGGCTATCGGCAATGTCTTTCCACAAAGTCCCCACCGAATGTTCGGCAACCGTAGAGAGGTGGAACGAACGTTGCTGATAATGCAGCCGCAGCTCTGCGCCAAAATAATCACAACGGAAGGAAGTGGTCGCAGCCTCCACCGGTACATTTTTGAGGAGAGCGGCAAGATGACGTTCTATTTCCTTTTCTTCCCGTTGGTCAGCCTGTTGACCAGCCTGTCCGCTATCCGTCGGGATACCTTTCTGCATCTCCGCATTTACCAATGCCATCTCCCGATGGTTCTTCTCTTCTTGAAAAAGAACGGGAGAAAGCGGTTTCGGAACTTCATCCGGACTCTTCCCCTGAAATAAGCGGTATTCTTGCCATGCCTTGCTCAAGAAACTGATATATTCGGTATTGATTTCCTTCCGGAAATCGTCATACTCGTTCTGCAATTCTTTCCGGAAGTCCGCGAATTCGTCCTCTTCGGATGAGTTGTTGTTTTGGGCAACCGACTGCATCGAAAAGCAATTAAGCAGAAATAGATATATCAACGTCCGACAATACTTCTTCATTTCATTCTGATTTATAAATTGATGAATCATATTCCAACCATATATTCTTTATTATTTGGATATACAATTCGCCTTTTCATCTTCTGCTCCCGGAGTTATGACTACCGTCATCGGTGGGTAAATCAAACTGACCAGTCGGTTCAGGTCTTCATTATCCATACGGATACAGCCTTCCGAAGCCCGTGTGCCGATACTTTCGGGAAGATGCGTGCCATGTATCCCGATGCCTTTATGACCGGGAACGGCCAGACGGATAAAGTAGTCTCCATACGCTCCGCTGATTTCACCTTTTCCATCCTTGAAATCATGTTTCCAATCAGCAGATTGTTGAATATCCGCTACTTGGAAAACTCCTTCGGGCGTACGCATATCGCCCGCCTTTTCTTTATTTCCTACATTCTTTCCCGTAGCTACCGGAGCACAAAACAGCTCGTTGCCTTTATAGTCAATCAGCCTCAGCTTCATTTCTTGTTTGGAGATAAGGATAAAGCGGGCATTGTCTATTTTACCCAATTCTTGATGATGACGGACTTCAAGCCAACCAATAAGCCCTGCCGCACCGACTATCAATAATAGAATTGCTCCCCAATAATTGTTCTTCTTCATCATCATCCGGGTAAATATTAATATATTTATTATCATCAAAAATCACCCTGATGTTCTTATATCGAGTGACTATATTCTTTATATATCCCGTCTGAGGAACGCCAACACTAAACCTAAATTTAGGCTTCTCTGTTACGTCATCAAATGAATAACATATCAATACGCGATTCCCCGTTTCATTATTACTAATAATAAACACAAAATCTGTATATTTACTATATTTATCATAAAGACGGGGATAGAAAACGGTATTCGGTTTCTGATTGGCAAATCTTGTGTATAGTTGCCAGCCATTCGGTCCGCTTTGCAAATAATTACTCTTAAGGTAATCAAGTATTGCCAATCGACATTTGGACGATTCGACGCACTCCTTGGCTTCATCATTTCCCCACACTCCGTTCAGTAAAGCAAAACTCAATGAATCGAGCAAATAGGGCGTAGCCATCACGCCCTCCTGCCCGTTAACTTTGACTTCCGCCCAATCACCAAGCTTATTGTAGGTAATCACTTCCGTTCCATATGGTATTTTCCCAAGAACATTATATTCTACGCCTGCCATTCTCGAAGAACGTAGAAACACGTTATTAGCCAGCACGTATGTACGTGGCGCATCTCTGTCTTTTGCATAAGGAACATACCAGAGAAAATATGTCAATGCCCCTCCAACGGCTATCAATACGCCTGCAAGAATGGAACATAATACAACCTTGTTGTTATTGGACGAGTGAGCCGCCAAAGGAATTGTTTCCTCATGCGTAGTTGCCGTTGTAGCCGGACTTGTTGCTCTCGGATTTTCCTGCTTCCATTCTTTTTTGAATACAGCAAACGAGTCATCTTCCGCCTTAGCTGAAGCAGGCGGATAATCATCCTTTTCTTCTCTGATTGTCCCAGAAACCGTTGCAGACGGCTGATAAGCTTTGTATTTATCATCTTCCGCTTCTACGGCCGGAGTAATGGAAGCAGCAGATTCGGAAGGTCTAATAGATTGTTCAGCAGGCGAAGGGGCAGAAGCTCTTTCGATTACTACTCTTTTGGCAGCCCTGACCAGGCGTTCGTTATAATCTTCTTTATGCTGCAAAATAGCTTTGAGTTCTTCATCAGTACGTTCTCTTACCTTATTCAAGTATTCCTCTGCTTCTGATGAGGTCGTCCTGGGTTGAGAAGATTGCAACTTGGACTCTCCCGGTGAAACAGCCATTACAATTCCTCCATAAAGCAAAAAGAAGAAATGGCTCAGACCAACAGATGCAAAAAGTCCCCATGCAATGCAACCTTCAGGATGGCGCAACCAAAGATCTGTATCTACGCTACCGCCTAAGACAAAAGCTACCCCAATACTCACAACGAACCATATAACTACCGTGAGAAAATAAGTTTGATGCTTTTTATAATGAGCCCCGATGGCTGTCCAGGCAGAAAACTGCATAACCAGACCAACTATCAGAGAAAGCACAGCACCCGCACCTATATTCAAACCACCGAGATTTCCGAAATTTCCACTTTCTTCAAGACTTCCATACAGCAATATCATGCCTACAAGAACCGGTATCCATGCTGTATAGTATGATAACCAAGGCAAGCGCTTGAAATACTGTACTATCGGATTGGCTATGCATAATATAGGAACCAAATAAAGAAAAGCCAGATAATTAGTACCGGGCATATAATTTCCAAAAGTATTCAACTGACTAATCCCGTCAAAAAACGAGAATGAAGTACCGAATGACACCCCGAATGTATTCCTCCCGCCCAACTGGACTGTTACCCAAGGCAGAAACAAGCATATCAACAATATTACCGAACCTATCATCTCAACAAGTGACGATGCCGATTTATCCTGTAAATTGACTTTTGTATCTTCCATATCTATATAAAAAATAATTAGTTTTTATTTCATTTGGAATAGTGAAAATGTTAATAAGGCAGTTTATTACTTTCATATCCTTTCAAAGCAACGGCAAAAGTTGCCACCCAACAGGCTTTACAAATCAGCAGAACAGTATCAAGATATATAAATAATGATAATATACAGTAAACTAGCGATACAACCATAGTTACCGCACCTGCAACACTAAAGACTTTATTCACCTTTTTTACTGATACGAAAACCGGAATCAGCAAAACATAAGACAACATCCATGGTATAAACCGGAACAATCCTCCAACAGACCAACCACTATCAAAAATATCATTGAATAATACCATATAAAGTAAAGGATACCAGGCTATCCCTTCTTCCTGCCAATAGCTTGCTGTATCGGATATAATTTCTTGCCCATTGTAAATCCATCCTATATAAGCATACAACGCATTATAAAAAAGCGTAACGAAAGCCGCATAACACCAAACGACAAGAGCTATGTTGCATAACATCTTGTTGGCAATATCTGATTTAATTTTCTGTAGAAATAGCGCAAATGAAATATAAAATAGTCCATTCAGCAACATAAGTAATGTACTTGAAAGAGGACATAGACTTATCGTTTTTGAACCAATATATTCTTCCTCATAACCAAATCTAACAAAACTGGCATTCTGAAAAATGCCGGTATATGACAAGCTAAGAAATATGAATAGAGCAATACTGCTACATAGAGCAATTATAATAATATTTTTGAGTGTCATAGTTTTATCTCCTGTTTAAATTATTTTCCTGTTTTGAAATAGTAAACAATATCTCTGGTTCCCGTAATCTTAATTCTGCATTTTCTATGTGCATATAGAAGATTTAACGATTTTGGGAATGTACAAAGTATGAACAGAGTGCAACAAGTAGTGCATATATTAAGAATGGAGCGTGGAGAGATCCCAAAATACACAATCCAAAATAAAGATTAGTTGCTAACTCTGTTTTTAGTCCCAAAAAACTAATTATACACCAGATAACAATGACGATTATATATACCCAGTATGTTTTATATTTCCAACCGATACTAGTCCAAGAGCTTATCATCAAGAAAAGGCTAATAATACCAGCCAATATCACACCAAACCCAATACTAGCATCGCTTATGTCTCCGATACGAATATACCGATGCAACATATCCTCTACATGATAGTAAGCAATAAAGACTGCAAAAATCGCAGAAACTCCAACATAGAAAGAAAGCCACGGAACCCGGACAAAATACTGCACGACGATATTCACAATACACAATATCGGAAGAAGATATAATAAATAGCCAAAATTAAAAAATGCTATATCCCCGCCCAAATAATAGTCTCGTAAGTAACAATCGGTCCAAGCTATTAAATCGGGTTTCCCTAGAAAAGTAAATGACATACTATTCGTTTCCCCAAAAACAAACAGAAACCAAGGTAAAAATAGACACAACAACAATAACAGCGAACCGACTATTTCTATAATAGACGCCTTGCCTAGTTTCTTCCATCTTACATCCATATCCGACTATTTATTAAGTTTATACTATCATACTCATTAGAAACCAATAAAACCAAATGACATTATTTCGAGGTGACTTTAATCGTCACAGTATTCGATGTATATGTCTTTCCCTTGGATTCGACAATCGCACTGGGAATAGTAAAGTTTCCTGTTTTCTCCGCTTGCAAAACAAACGTATAGGTAATGGAAGACTTAGATGTCACCGCCCCCTTTATGACTTCAGTTGATGTTGATGTTGATTTACTTGGCCCCATTAATACATTAAAGTTATTCAATGACGGAGCTTTAAAATTATCTACATTATCAATTCCTATAGTATAATTAAGTCGAAATTGTTTTCCCACGGCAACAGTATTGGGAGCACTGGCTACAAATTCACCATTATTGGGAATTTTGAGATTTCCCTTTCCAAAAAATGCATCGATAGGGTCGTTTGTAGTAGTTATCGTATTTGCCTTTCCATAAGATTTAATACCTTTATTTTCAGAGGATTTCTCGTTTGCGTTCAAACTACCGGCGGTTCTATCCGAATAATAAGTGATAGTTCGAGTTTCATAGACAGTTCTTGTTTCAGTAGTAATCTTGTCATTACCATTCTCAACATATTCTTTAGTTTTTAGAGTTGAGTTTACCTTACGTTTTGTCCAATTCCCATGAGTATCAATAGTAATATATTGATAAATATTAGTATAAAGGTAATCGCCATATTCGTCATAATCATGCAACACCATTTTGTATGGCAGTTTCTCTGAACCTTTGTATGTATATGTTTCTGTGGCTTTTGCCGGCCATGATAAATATTGATATTCTATTACTCTTCCCTCGCTGTCGAATGTATATTGGTCGGGAATCTCCGGTTCTTTCGAATCGGTTTCAAGACGTTTGTTATCAGTAAAAGTTATATTGAAAGGTCCATGCCCATTTATTGTATATCGGGTTAGGGCTATGTATAAATAATTATCTTCACTACCGCTTTTCCACTTTTTACTAATAATATTCCCCAAGGGATTGAACGTTGTAACGTCTCCCTCACTATCAACAACAGTTTTCACCTTACCATATAATCCTTTACCCCTCCACCCAGTCATCTGTTCAGACTTTAATTTAACAGAACTTACTTTAGTGTTTTGCCCCAACAAAATCAGAGGCATCAGAAACAATGCTCCTGTTAAAAATAAAATTTGTTTTTTCATCATGTATACTTATTATATTAATCCGTCGAAGGAGTTAAATTTGCATATATTTAATTCTACCATTACATCTCACGACCTCCATAAGGACATCCGTCCGCCCCCTGTTCTACATGGCAACTCCAACCATTGTTCAGACTGCATCCTCCGGAAATGGTCTTATACCGACAATCCACCTTGGTTTCTGCCGGCCCGTTGGACGTACCTCCACTACTGCCATCGTTTTCAGAGACAAAAAAAGATCCTACAGAACCCTTAAACAATGACAAAGCCAGGACTATGGCAAACACCAGCGCCAGAGAAACTCCAACAAAGAAACCATAGACGGACATCACCGACAGGAAAAACAAACGTTTCACCAATGAGAGCGGTGAACGGGAGGAAGTGCAAACCACTATTACTCCGTAAAGAATGATAAATAACATCAACCAGGTTTGCACTGTACTTACCATAGTCCAATTGCCAAATGTGCCCTCGGCGGCAGTCAAACGACCTACATTATAATAGATCTCGCTACACGCCCTTCCTGTAACTCCCAAAATTGCTCCATACAAAGCAAATGCCCAAGGAATCCATGTCAGGCGTAACCGGCCTTTACTGTTGGATTCCTCAACCGAAGCCCCCCATGAGGCTAACACAAAAAACAGAATAACAAATCCCAAGCATCCCAACAATAGCAAAATTCCCTGCCACCACGGATAGCCCACATCCAGAAAAATAGGCATAAAGCCACCTATAAGTAATCCCTTAGAGCCTTCGAACCATGTGGAGTAGACTCTACCAAGAAATGAACCGGAAGAAGAATTAAATTCATCGACAAAACTTTCTCCCAGCCGTTTCAGGAATCCCGGTTGCGTTCCGTCCAGTTCTCTTAATTTATTCCTTGCATTCGTATTTCCTAAAGCCGTCGCCTTTTCCAAAAGTTCCCGGGCATATTTCATATTCTTAGGCACTTTCGTCCCTTCCATATACATAGATGCCAAGTCATACATAGCCCGTCCCGAATGATGTTCCACCCCATACCGGAGCCATTTTAACTCTTTCGCTGCATTATTATCCTTTTGAGCTTCATAGATATGATGATAAACAGCAGGCTCATATCCTTGCTCAAGCGCCCGCTTAAAATAGGTTTCCCGTGTTTTATCATCAAACACATTCTTAAAATCGCGTCTTGAGCTGAACACTTTGTATTGTGCTCCCGCATTCCCTTTCTCCGCTTGTTCCAATAGGTAATTTTTTTCCTCCTGCGACATCGGATCTGAACAAGCCACACAAATGCCTATCAGACACAAGAGTAATGCATAACGTAGATTTTCTACCATTGTTTTCATATATAATCGTTTTAAATCGTTACCACTTCACTTCTGTAAACTCCATTTTCTTATTTAATACCATCCACGGTTTTGAATCATAAACGGCAACTTCATAGCGCGAAAGAGAAGTAACTGCCGAAGGAACATCCCTAACCACTATCCTGCCTGGAACAGGAATATCTTTTGGAAAAGTCCACTCTATCGTTCCTCCTTGGTACAGACGTTTGCCGGACATCCACAACTCACTCTTCTTATAGTCATATTTATTCCCCTCGCTATCATATCCATTCAATAAAGAAGTATCAAAACGCAAAGTCACATCCTCTCCCTCATTCGTTATCTTAAACTGAAACTCGACAGTCGTACCTAGCCTGATACATTGCGCAAATTCTGTTTTTAAATTAGTATCGAAAGGGGTTATAACACCACAACTTCCCCCGGAATCACCGCCAGTCCCGCCATTTTTTGATACCGAGACTTCAACGGAAACGGACTCACCTTCCGCTTCAACTATCAGAGTGGCGGTTTCATCTTTTGTTACTTGAGCACGGTCCACATTTACTGAAACTGCACTTTCTTTGCCGGCTGCAGTATTGCCGCTTGGTGGATTTATACTCAACCAATCTGCCGGAGACGCTTTTGTTACAGACCATGACACAGATGTACCGGAAGTACTGATATTCCGAATGGTAAATGTCCTGCTCGTAGACTGACCACCAAAATTCAAAGAAGCCACATTCAGTTTGATACGTGAAGTCCCCCACTGAAGTATCATATCTCCGGAAGCCTTCTCACCTGCCACAACAGAGATCCGTTTAGTATTTGTCTTATAGCCGGACTTGGAAATCTGAATGGTATACTGTCCGGGCTCCAGTTCCGGAAATTCATAGCTCCCGTCACTTCCCGTATTAATGGTTTTCCCATAAGGAGATAGTGCTACATGAGCATCCACGACAGGTTCCCCATTGTCAGAATCATTCACTATCCCATAAATAATCCCCATGGTTTCCACCTCATCTTTAGCACAACTATAAAGCAGTCCGCAAACAATTAAAATGGATACTCCCCAAAATAGTTTCATCAGTAATTTCATTATACTATATTCATTTGTTTTATTACTCACTGAAAACGAAAAGCCAATGTCATTCCATTGCAGTCTCCCACTGAAGGATAAAGCGCCAAGCGGGCTGGTTTATGCCTGATACTTCGTTTACGTCCATTGGCTACGAGTGCATCTACTAAATTGTACACATACAAAGCAGCAGCCCCACCGATACAGGCATTTCGCACATTTTCCCAATTATCCGCTTTCGTATTATAGGTTTTCAAATGCTTGGGTTGCTCATGCATCTTCTTCACATACGAACTGCGCAGATTCTCCGCAACCAGAATCCCGGTAATTAAAGCAACCTCACCGCCCAGGATACAAGCTCCTTTTGCCGTATTGCCTTTATAAAGTTGTCCCCAGCCAGGCACAACCAGCGAACGGGCAAATCCTCTCACTCCATATTTCCGGCTAAACGATAAACGGTCGAACATGACATTTGCTTCATCTGCAATCCCATAAAGAGTGTAACAACGATAAATACGTTCACCATTGGGATAAAGAAGATATTCCCAGTATTCATCATATTTACAAGAAATTACCGTCACCCGCTCCCCCTGTATATCATAAGAAAAATGATAGTTTTCACTTTCAGACGATTCTCCATTCTCTTGTTCGAGCTTAATCTCTGCGACAGCCTGCTCACTGATATGACGTGTCCTTTTAATATAGGTAGAGAGGTTCAGCAGACAACCGTGTCTCGCATCCTGCAACGTCTTATGTTCCCCTTCTGTTACCTGATAATGAAAGGTCCGGTTACCGGGCTTGGGAGTCCGGTTTGCCAACCATGCCGGACGAAGTTTCTCCGAACGTTGCAAAACCTTCTGGGCACAAACCCGAAAGGGAGCCAAAGCTCCCAACACTATAGACACAATAAGAAACGTGTAGCGTATCTTTTCAGAAAAAAGTGATTTCATAAGCCTTGTTTTTACCTACTCGACCTCGTCATTGATAAATTTCTCGACAGATTTTGCATAATCCTTGTGGAGATTGGATTCTTCCAAGGCATCTTTAATGGCTTGCGTACGCTTCTTACGTGCCGATTGCTTGTCCACCAGAAAATAAATTTCATAGCTGTTCAACCCATTTGCTCCCTTACGAATCAGAGCCAGGCTTTCCTCCAGTTCACCCTTAACGGCTCCCTGGAATTTACTGATACAAGCTTCCTGGAAACGGTTATATTCTGCCGGCATTTCCGCCCCTTCATCTACGCCCATATCGCGCATCGTCTTGCCTTTCAGGTCTTGCCCCATCTTGACCGCCATCTCTACACACGCAGCATTGACAGCCGCCGCCCTGCACACCGTCACAGAACGACAGCCTGTAGACGTGCCGATTACTTCATACAAATCCGGATTAGCATCCATTTTTGCATAATGTTCACTAAGTTTTCCCCGCAAGGTGCGTGTGCTGTTATGAATCTGCCAACCGCCCTGAACCAGTTCCTGCAATTTCTCGTTCAATTCATCCGTACGTGTGTAAGCTGTTGGTTTTGAACTGCCACAAGCAGTTAATAACGCAATGGCAAAGAATGTCAAAGCGACAGTAAGAAGTACATGTTTGTTTTTCATAATTCCTATCCATATTTTTAATTGTTTTGTTCTAAATAAAGTGGTATAAAACAGGCTATTTCCACCGTATTCCTAATCAAAATCCACCAGATTTCACTACAAGGGAAAAGCCAGTTTTTATACCACTTTTACTTTTATAACTCTTTCCCATCCGGTAGATCGGCTCATCTACTTAACTATTGAACGAAACACTAAAAATGTGACAGCAGCAGCAAACTTTTTTCATAGTTTCATCGAAAAAAAACAAAAAAAGGCGTGAAGCTGCTTTTTCTTATCAGATAGTGAGGCTCTGGTAAACCCGAATACGAATAAGTAAAAAGACAGTTCACGCCCTATGTGTTAACAAGGGTGTAAACATGTACCATACTTATTATTCCCGTATTCAGCAGAAAATTTACCAGACTTTCACTATCTAGAAATAATAATTATCACATTTATGCAATTATGTCATCAAAGACTTCTCTCATACTGAGTTGATCTTTAATGACACAAAAATAATAAAACATTTTTAAAAGGGAATTAAAAGAACAAAGAATTTCAAACAAACTTTCTATGCCCAAAGAATCCTTATTTGAACATCGGCTGCGCAAACCACTTCTTGAACATCCAAGTTGCCACCACATACAGCAGGAACGCAGAGAAGAATCCTACGATAGCATCAATGACATAATGCGCCTGAATATACACAGTAGCCCCACAAAGTAACATATAGAAAGGAATCAGGCAGGCAAATAACCTCTTACTTCCGCGCCAGGCCATAATCATCAGAATAGTAGAAATACCGACATGTGAACTTGGGAATGCCGCCGTAGGCCGTTCGCCCACTTGCTGGGAACCTTCCACTAAGCTATAAAAGAATCCGTGCTGATACCCCGGTCCGGGCAATAATTCCTGATTATGATTGAAATAGTCGCCGATGGCAGGGAAAATACCTTTAGATACATTATCAAATCCAATGGCAGGAAAGTAGAATTGAGGACCTGCAACGGGAACAAATATATAAATCAAGTAATATATAAAGAAAGAAGTAACCAGTACAAAAGACATCTTTTCAAACCATTCAAACCTATAAATAAAGTAGAATAACGCCACAATCAGCATCATCGGGTAATAAAAGAAATATCCCATGTTAAATGCTTCACTGACCAGAAGATGCGGGAATGTGTGACAGAACCAGATAGCAGGCTGCCCGTTGAAAATAAACTGTTCGGCAGTGGCAAAGACATGGTCCAAGTTCGGAAAGAAGCGGTTGAATTCGAAAGTATCCGGATACCAGTAGGAAAGCAGACTCATCTGAATGACAATACGCACAAATGCCGAGAATTTACAGGGAGCAAGGCGATAAAGATACATCAACAGGAAAGTCATCGCAGCAATCATAGCTCTATCCAGCAACATATGCCATGGATGATCCATCCGCTGAAACAGGAACAGAATCAATATGGAAGTCAGCAGATTATATATCAATGTAATCTTCTCCACAGCAAACAACCCTTTGCGGGTTTCTACGCGCTTAAATAAGTCTAAAGCCATCCTTCATTTTTATACCAGGCAATAGTTTCACGCACACCTCTCTCCAAATCATATTCGGGTGCATATCCCAATTCATTGATTGTGGGGGTTATATCACATTGCCAGTTGCGTTGTTTCATTATCTTATATTTATCAGAATTCAATGTGCTGCACTTTCTGGAACGCGTAGCAACGAATTCAGCGAGCAAAGATATAACTTTTAGCACAATTAATGGACATTTCATGTGAAGAACAAATGGATTCCCTAATTCTTTTTGTATCAGGCGAGAAAAAGTGCTGCTTTTATAGACCTTTCCATCTGTCAAGAAATACGCTTTCCGGGTTACTTTTTTTTCCATACCCAGGAAGATGGCCTGCACAATGTCTTTCACATAGACAAAGGTCAAGTCTTGCCGCCTAAAGCCAACAGAGAAATCAACATGCTTCTGAATGGACTTCGCCATCAGGAAATAATCAGACTCGCGAGGACCATACACTCCCGTAGGACGATAAATGACATAGGGGAATCCCGGAATACTCTGAATATATAGTTCGGCTTTCAACTTGCTGAAGCCATAGGCAGTATTAGGAGCAGGAAGGTCATCCGCTTCTATCGGAGTGTAATCCTTCTCACGTACAGGACCGAACACGCTAAGCGTACTTATATATATGAATTGCTTCGGAACCATATTCAGCTCCCTCAACGTATCAATAAAATACTTTGTCTGAAGATAGTTCACATAGTCGAAAGCCTTTTTGTCGAAACATTTAGTCACACCGGCGCAATGAATGATATAGTCAAACTTGTTATACGTTCCTTTGTGTCCGGAGAGTTGGGCACGAAGTTCGTTGGGATGTGCAAAGTCCAGTTCCAGAAAATGAATCTTCCGGTTTTTCAGATACTGCTTGCTACTGGTGGAGCGGATTCCCGCCCACACACCAAACCTTCGTTTCAACGCTTCCTCCACGATGAAACTCCCGATAAAACCACTTGCGCCCGTAATTAAAATACTCTCCATTACTACTTTCTAGGTTCTGCGTGAATAATTGATTAAAGTACTCTCACCAAACATTCTTTTTGATAATGCCACAAAGATACAATAAATATAAAATAAAAAGCATTTTGCATTTCTCAATTATTATTTGTTTATTTGCAACTCGATTTATTTACTATTCAACACTTTTAAAGCACGTGAAAGATAAGGCAGATTTTGATTTTCTTTTTAAAGAGTACTATCCTCAACTTTATTATTACGCATTTCATCTAATTAATAATATGGAGGCTAGCAAAGATATCGTAAGCGATGCCTTCGAATTTATTTGGACCAATTACGCAAAAATAGATAAAGCCACAGCGAAATCTTATTTGTACATATATGTCCGTAATAAAAGCATTGATTTCCTACGCCATCAAAATACACACGAACAGTATGTACAAATCTACTCCGAACTGACTAAAAGTTATGTGGAAACGGAATATCAGGAACAGGATGAAAGGATGATGCACATCAGTAAAGCTATGGAGAAACTCACTCCGCACACGAGACATATTTTAGAAGAATGTTATATCCAGCGTAAAAAGTATCAGGAAGTAGCAGATGAATTGAACATCAGTGTCAGTGCGGTAAGAAAACACATTGTGAAAGCTCTGCAAGTAATACGTGAGGAATGTGCAAAAAAATCATAAAGCAGGTGTCTTTATTCAGGTGATTAAACGTAATATAATAAGATTGATATAGTATCCGAAAGTGATGAATGAACATACTGACAATATAAATAATACAGAAGAATCTGTAAAAAAGGCACTCGACATCATGGAGAGTCCGGCGGAAATAAGCGACAAGCAATTGCAAGAACTGCTTGAAGATGAAGAATGTCTGCAAGCTTGCCGTGATATAATGGACAGCAGCCTTTTCCTGCAACAAAAAGGCGGAGCGGAACTGCCGGACATAGAAGTGGAATTAGAACGTTTCAAAAAGAAGAAAGCCACATCGCGCATGCGTTCTATCTTGTGGAAGACCGGAATCGGCATTGCCGCCATGATTGCCATTCTCTTCGGAAGTTATTATTTCATAAATACCCTGACAACACCTTCTGTTGAACCTATTACAGTATTCACCGCTGATACCGCCCCCCAACATATCATTCTTCAGAAAGATAATGGAGAAAAGATCATGTTGGACGAACCGGTAGCAAACAATCAGATTCCGAATAGAGCGACAACTGCAAAATCTGAAAAGAAAGAATTAGATTACAGGCAAGTCATCTCGAAAACAACGCAGACGCATGTGCTTACCGTCCCTCGAGGTGAAAGTTTCAAGGTCGTATTGTGTGACGGAACAGAAGTATGGCTCAACGCCAACAGCAATTTTGTCTATCCCACAGCCTTTGTAGGTAAAGAACGTGTTGTCACTTTGGAAGGAGAAGCCTACTTTAAAGTGACCAAAGACCCAAGTCGCCCATTCATTGTAAAAACCCAAACTGTGCAAACCAGGGTTCTTGGCACTGAGTTCAATATCCGTAGTTATTCTCCCGAAGATACTCACGTAGTACTTATCAATGGAAAAGTGGAAGTCAGCAATACCCGGGGGGGCTCTTATACCAGGCTTTATCCGGGAGAAGACGCCCACCTGCAATCTGACGGCAACTTTGTACTCACCGAAGTGGACCTAGACTCTTATGTCTATTGGAAAGACGGTTATTTCTACTTTGACGACGTCACATTAAAAGATATTATGCAAAGCCTGGGACGCTGGTATAATGTAAATATCGAATTTAGGAATAAAGAAGCCATGGGCTATAAAATGCACTTCGTTTCCGACCGCTCCAAAGAATTGGAACACACCATTTCATTACTTAACAGAATGAAAAAAGTAACGGTGACCTTGCAGGGCAACACGCTTACCATAGACTAATTTAGTCTTGCATAAGTATAACAAAATCATGCAAGAAACAACAAATTATCACTTTTATTAAAAAATAATTCGCAAAAAGGGTATCCATTTTTTCGGTTCATACGCACTAGTATTATAAACATATTCAAACTAGTGTTATTAAATTGAAACGTATGAGAAAAAATTGGAAGCTACTCATTGTGTGTTTTCTATGCGTATTATGCTTTTTACCTTATCAGGTAAATGCCCAAGCACAACCACAAAAGAAAATCACGATTGAATTTAGTAACGAACGGTTACCGTCCGTACTAAAACGTTTGGAAAAGATCTCCGGATACAAAATCCTCTTTACGTACGATGATGTCAAAAAGTACACAGTCTCGGGCTCCGCGAAGGATAAAAGCATTGAGCAGGTTCTTGATATTATCTTAACCAGCAAACCGTTGGAATATCACATCGAGGACCAATTTGTCACCATCAGCCCCAAAGGACCTTCCAAACAGGCAAAAGTATTCAATGTAAAAGGCGTAGTCATCTCCGGTGATGACAACCAGCCGCTCATCGGTGCGACAGTTCTCATCAAAGGGAGCAAATCCGGCGTATTGACAGATATAGACGGAAAGTTTTCGATAGAGAATGTATCGAACAAATCTGTACTGCAATTTTCCTATATAGGAATGAAAGCGCAAGACCTTACTCCTTCTCCTACGATGAGCGTTACATTGATGCCCGATGTACAAACGCTATCAGAGGTCGTGGTGACAGGTATGCAAAAGATGGACAAGCGCCTGTTTACGGGAGCGACTAACCAATTAACAGCGGACAATGTAAAACTCGACGGTTTGCCCGACATCAGCCGCGGCCTCGAAGGACGTGCGGCAGGCGTATCTGTACAGAATGTATCAGGAACATTCGGTACAGCACCAAAGATTCGTGTACGTGGAGCCACTTCTATTTACGGAAGTTCAAAACCACTATGGGTTGTCGACGGCGTTATCATGGAAGACGCTATTGACGTAGGACCGGACGATCTGTCTTCCGGTGATGCAGAAACATTAATCAGCTCTGCTATTGCCGGATTGAACTCTGATGATATCGAAAGCTTCCAAATCCTAAAAGACGGTTCGGCAACTTCCATTTACGGCGCACGCGCCATGGCGGGAGTTATTGTGGTTACTACCAAAAAAGGAAAAGCGGGAGTTAGCAAGATTAGTTATACCGGAGAGTTTACCACCCGTATGATTCCCAGCTACAATGAATTCAATATCATGAATTCACAAGAACAAATGGGTATCTATAAAGAGATGGAACAGAAAGGTTGGCTAAACAGCGGTGACCTTTTCCGTGCTAAAAATAGCGGTGTATATGGCCGCATGTATAAACTGATAGACGAATTCAATGAAAGTAGTGGACAGTTCGGACTGTCCAACACTCTTACGTCACGAAACTCCTACTTACGCGAAGCCGAAATGCGTAACACGGACTGGTTTGATGAACTATTTTCAAACAATATTTCACAAAATCATTCTGTCAGCATAACATCCGGTTCGGAGAAGTCTTCGTTCTATGCTTCATTGAGTGCCATGCTCGACCCGGGGTGGTATAAACAAAGCGAAATCAAACGCTATACTGCGAATATAAACACCAGTTATAACATATATAAGAATTTATCCATCAACCTGATTTCCAACGCTTCCTATCGAAAACAGCAGGCACCCGGAACGATGAATTCATCATTAGACGTTGCCTCAGGAGAAGTGACTCGTGACTTTGACATCAACCCGTATTCATACGCATTAAATACCTCACGTACGCTAGACCCTGCTGCTGATTATGTAGCTAACTATGCGCCGTTCAATATCCTGCGGGAATTAAACAATAACTATATCGAACTTAATGTAGTGGATGTAAAGTTTCAAGGAGAATTAAAATGGAAAGTTCTCCCCGAATTAGAAGTCAGTGCTTTGGGAGCCGTCCGCTACCAAACTTCTTCACAGGAACATAATATACTGGATGATTCCAATCAGGCCATAGCCTACCGTAGCGGTCTGGATGATGCCACTATCCGTAAAGAGAATGACTGGCTCTACATAAATCCTGATAACCCCTATGCATTGCCAATCTCCGTACTTCCCGAAGGTGGTATCTACCAACGCCAAGACCGTAAAATGCTGGGGCTCGACTTCCGCTCCACTCTTTCGTGGAATCATTTGTTTGCGGACAAACATATTACCAATTTCTTTGCCGGAATGGAAATCAACGACCTGCAGAGAACCTACTCTTCTTTTCAGGGTTGGGGAATGCAATATTCTATGGGAGAAATTCCATCATATGTATATCAGTTCTTTAAGCAAGGAGTAGAAACCGGAAATAAGTACTACTCATTAAGCCATTCTCAAACCCGGAGTGTAGCAGGATTTGCGAATGCGACTTATTCATACGACGGACGTTATACCATCAACGGGACTTTCCGGTACGAAGGGACCAACCGTATGGGACGCAGCCGTTCTTCCCGCTGGTTGCCGACCTGGAATGTATCCGGTGCCTGGAATATACACGAAGAAAAGTTCTTCAAATCTTTAGAGCCAACCATGTCCAACCTGACTTTGAAAGCATCATATTCGCTGACGGCAGACCGCGGACCGGCGGATGTCACCAATTCACAAGCTATTATCCGCAGCTATTCACCGTATCGTCCTTTTACCGACATTCAAGAAACAGGATTATATATTGAAGACGCTGAAAACAGCGAATTGACTTACGAAAAGAAACACGAACTAAACTTGGGGATTGACATTGGATTTATTAATAACCGGATCAATTTCTCTGCCGACTGGTACACTCGTAATAACTACGACCTGATTGGTCTTATTCCAACCCAGGGAGTAGGAGGAAACATCTATAAATTCGCCAATGTAGCCACCATGAAATCTTACGGAACAGAGTTTACCCTCTCAACCAAAAACATCAAGACAAAAGATTTCTCATGGAGTTCTGACTTCATTTTTGCACATGCAAAAAATGAAGTAACCGATTTAAAAGGACGTACACGCATGATGGAACTCGTTTCCGGAAGCGGATTTGCACGTGAGGGTTATCCTGTACGCGCACTCTTTTCTATCCCTTTCGCTGGATTGGATGAAAACGGAATACCACAATTTAACATCAACGGAACTGTAACCTCAACAGATATAAATTTTCAAGAGCGTGAAAAATTGGATTACCTAAAATATGAAGGTCCCACAGACCCGACTGTTACAGGCAGTTTTGGCAACATCTTTACATACAAAGGTTTTAAATTAAATATATTCATGACCTATTCATTTGGCAATGTAGTTCGTTTAAATCCTTATTTCAATTATAAGTACAGTGATTTAAGCGCCATGCCGCGTGAATTCAAAAATCGCTGGACACTTTCCGGAGATGAGGCCAAGACAAATGTTCCTGCTATACTAAGCAGCCCGCAATATGAAGCCAACCGAACCTTGTATCGAGCCTACAATGCATACAATTATTCTACAGAACGTATCGCAAAGGGAGACTTCATACGCATGAAAGAGATATCAGTAGCCTATGATTTCCCGCAAAAATGGATTGCTCCGGCTAAGATATCCAATTTATCCTTGAAGTTGCAAGCCACTAATCTATTCTTAATCTATGCTGACAAGAAATTAAATGGTCAAGACCCGGAATTCTTCAATACAGGTGGAGTAGCTTCACCCGTACCCCGTCAGTTTACATTAACACTAAGACTCGGTCTATAATTATTATATACAGATAAAAATGATCAATATGAAACATAAGAATATATTTTATACCTTGCTGCTAATGACCGGAATAGCCATGAGTTCCTGCAACGACTTCCTCGACAAACTCCCGGATAACCGCACGGAACTGGATACGGAGCAGAAGATTGCAAAGTTACTTGTCTCGGCTTATCCCCAGGGAACAGCCAATGCCCTATTCGAACTTTATAGCGACAATACAGATGATAATGGAGCCAGAGCCCCCTATTATAAAATTGCGGAAGAAGATTGTTATAACTGGAAAGATACCCAGGAAGAGTATCAGGATACCCCAAACTATTTGTGGGAAACATATTATGCAGCTATCGCCGCCTCCAATATGGTTTTAGATGCCATTCAACAACGGGGAAACCCGGCATCATTAGCCCCACAACAAGGAGAAGCATTAATATGCCGTGCTTACAGCCATTTTATGCTGGCCAATATTTTCTGCAACGCTTACAATTCCCATGCCGGTCAGGAACTGGGAATCCCTTATATGGAGGAAGTGGAAACAACCGTACTCCCGCAATACAAGCGCGGCACTTTAGAAGAAGTATATCAAAAGATAGAACGTGACCTGTTAGCCAGCTTGCCATTAATCTCTGACGACAGCTATTCTGTTCCCAAATATCACTTTACAAAAAAAGCCGCTTATGCTTTTGCTGCACGCTTTTATCTTTACTACATGAAGCCGGACTTCTCCAACTGTGACAAAGTAATAGACTATGCCACCCGTGTGTTGGGAAGCGACGCAAGTAACCAGTTAAGAGATTGGGAGTCATGGGGAGAACTGACAGCTAATGATAATGTACAACCTGATGCCTACATCGCATCGACCAATAAGGCGAACTTACTTATCAGTAGTACCGTATCTAATTGGGGAATCCTTATCAGCAACTACATGACCGGCAAACGTTATATGCACAACAAACTAATAGCCAGTAACGAAACCGCACAATCATCCGGGCTGTGGGGAAATGCCAATAACTTATATGTGAAACCATTCACCACCAGTGGATATGAATGTAGCTTCATACGTAAAAGTGGCATGTACGAGGGAAGTGACTATTACTACTATATGCCGATAATCTTCAACACGGACGAGATATTGCTCTATCGCGCCGAAGCGTATGCTTTAAAGAAAAACTATACACAGGCAGCCTTCGACATCACAACCTGGCAAAAGGCATATACGAATAACAAAGCCACATTAACACCGGAAAAGATTAACGCATATTATGAAGAAATGCCGTATTACAACCCGCCAAAGTCACTGACACCCAAAAAGGAACTGCATCCGGACTTCACAATCGAAAAGGGCATGCAAGAAAATATAATTCAATGTATCCTTCATATACGCCGTATAGCTACTTTGCATGAGGGAATTCGCTGGCCCGACATCAAACGTTACGGCATCGTCATCTATCGCCGATTAGTCAGTGACGGTTATATGACAATAACAGACGAAATGCCTGCAAACGATCTGCGCCGCGCTATACAGATTCCTAGAAGCGTCATCCTGGCCGGTATGCAACCTAACCCGAGAACCAATGAATAAAGGAAAGGAGAAAGAATATGAGAAAATATATTATATACGCATTGATAAGTATATCGACCTTCGGCATCGTAGCTTGCAACAACGATGATGAAATTGACCGTGACCATAGCATATTTACTACTGAACCGATAGAGTATAATAAATTCGACCAATGGCTCCTTAAGAACTATACATATCCATATAATATCGATTTTAAGTATCGGATGCAAGATATTGAAAGCGATCAGAAGTATAAGTTGGTTCCCGCTGATTATGATAAAGCGATTATGCTTTCCAAAATTATAAAACACGTGTGGATGGAAGCCTATACCGAACTCTCAGGTCCTAACTTCGTACGTTCATATGTACCTAAGACATTTCACCTGATAGGTTCGCCGGCTTATGACAGTAGCGGTACTATGGTACTCGGCACAGCCGAAGGAGGAAAGAAAATCACCCTCTACAATGTCAATGACCTTGATGTAAACGAGATTGACATTGAACTACTCAACAAATACTATTTCGAAACCATGCATCACGAGTTCGCACATATCCTGCATCAGAAACGAAACTATGACCCCTCATTTGAGAGAATCTGTGAGGGAAAATACATAGGGACAGACTGGTATCAAGAAGCAGACCGGGATGGCGGTAATACCAATGCATGGAAGCAAGGGTTTGTTACGGCCTACGCAATGAGTGAAGCCCGCGAAGATTTTGTTGAAAACATTGCCATGTACGTTACACACAATGAAGCATACTGGAGTAACATGCTGGCCAAAGCCGGAGAAACCGGCGCGGGCATCATCAATGAAAAGTTTGCTATCGTCTATAATTACATGTTTGAAACCTGGGGGATTGATCTTAACGACCTACGTGCCATTGTATTGCGCCGCCAACTAGAGATTCCCGAACTAGAATTAAACACTACTGAATAAATGTCTATGATTATGAAGAAAATATTATATTTCCTGTTAGCTTCCCTATGCATTAGCTTGCAGTCATGTCTATATCAAGAAGACAGTTATTTTGATGATTCCTCTGCCAACCGGGCTACCGAAGATGTAGAACGTTGCAATGAATTATTAATGAACGCTCCCAACGGTTGGAAGTTGGAATACTATGCCGGAAAGAACTATTCAATGGGAGGAATTACATTACTTTGCCAATTTGACGGGAAGAATGTAAAAATCATGTCCGAAATAGGCTCTCTCAATACCAAACCCGGATCCGAAGCCACCTCACTTTACAAAGTGGTATCCGAGCAAAGCACCTTATTGACATTCGACACTTTCAATGAATTGATACACTGTTTCTCCGAACCTATTTTAAAACAGAACAGCAATTTCCAGGGTGATTATGAATTCGCAATAATGAGTGCTTCCGAAAATGAGATCATACTGCAAGGCAAGAAATATCAGAATAAAATGGTTATGACCCCAATGCCGGCAGACACCGATTGGAGCACATATATCAACGACCTCAACAAAATTGCCGATGAAGCTTTTCTAAATACTTATATATTAAAAGCGGGTGGAGAGAAGGTAGGAGAAATGGAACGCTACTCACGTGTTTTCGGCATTTCCACCCAAGCAGACTATCAAGAAGCACCGTTTGTTTACACTTCGGAAGGGTTTCATTTCCGTCAACCGATAACGATCGGCGGAAAAGCATTACAGAATTTCAAATGGAATAAAACCAGAATGGCTTTTACCTGTACAGATGCAGGAGCCGAACATGTCAGTATCGAAGGAGTTTATCCCGAAGGGTACAAGAAATATGAAGATTATACCGGCTTTTACTACTTCTACTACAAAACACTGGAAATAGACGCCGCAGGTAATTTTAATTTTGTAGATGCCATGCCTTTTATAGTACAGCTAAAACAACTGGTAGATCAGAAAAGCTATATAATGATAGGTTCTGACTTAGAAGCAGACATCATTGTTACTTATGATAAAGCGATGGGCAAACTAGCCTTCAAGCCTCAAAAAACAGGTGATATCACAGGAACCGGTCAATTCTACGGAACATATATCCTGGGAAACAACGAGGCTTATGCAATACCGGCGCATCTAGGAGCGGATTTCGGCTATATTGCATCTTATGTAGGTTATGACTATGGTTTAGTTTCAGAAACATCGGACGACGGCATCTTGTCTTTTGTCGAATATGGCACACTTTTCAGTTCATTAGTGGGAGAACCAGCCACTTCCTTTGTCCTGACAGCTTACAACTCTGACAAATACTCCAGTAGCACATATCTCGGATATTTAAGTTGGATGGATTCTATTAAATTAATGCCTTATTGAAATTAAGTTCAAGTAAACAGACAGATAATAATATGAAAAAAGTAATTAACATATTCCTATTCATCCTCTGCTTCACCGTTATCAGTTGCCATGACGATGATGCCGTCATTCCGGCATTGTCTATCATTAAGGCAGACACCAATCTAAAGGCAATCGGTGGAGAAGCAAGCGTACAGATACAAGCTGTCGGGGAAGTCAAAGCTACGACGGACGTAGAATGGTGTAAAGTTACGGAAGTCACTACGGAAATCGTCAGACTCTCCGTTCAAGAAAATAAAGGTTATCCGGGTCGTTCGGCACAGATTATCATCACTAATGACGAACATGCCAAACAGGTTACTCTTATTCAGGAAGGCGCTATATTTATTTACGACAAATACGAACAAGTACAAAGTACGGATAATAAAGCGGCAGTCTTACCGATTAAACTATCCAGTTCATTCCCTATACAAGTGGTAATACCCGAAGAAAATAAGAATTGGCTGTCATTTACCCCTTCAGCAGACGGTGGCAACTTCATTGTCAGTGAAAATAACACAGGGAGAGCACGTGGCAGTGACGTGACAGTAACAGCAGGAGAGCGTACGTTAACCTATCAGATAATGCAATATGACGCCGAAAATTTTGTTGGCGATTGGAAAGGTGCATATGTAAATCAGGGAAAACAATACAGCTTACCCGAAGTTTCAATTTCAGATCCGGACGAGAATGGTGTATATACTATTTCCGGTCTTTACAAGAATAGCACCTATGATTATAAGATACAAGCCACCTATCAAAATAATATGTTTTATGTAACAGCCGGACAATTTGTAGGTAGCAACGTTGCAACCGGTTTACCATTAAGCGTATATTTCTGTATTGTCGATGACATGGGACTTCCTCTATTTACTACGGACAACAGCATAGGATTAATTCCAGTACTTTTATCCGACGGTTCCTTTGTACTCGTATTTGCAGATAATGGCGGTGTACCAGGTGGAGTAGCGACCAAAATATCGTTTGCCGGTTTCCTCGGCGAACCTAGTCTCAATTCCTTCCAAGGTAATATAAGAATTTTAAGTAACTGTTTCTTTTTCTAATACCCCAAAAGAAACAATAGAAATAAACGACTAATATTAATCTTTTAATAATTTACATTATGACAAAGAAGTACACAAACTTTTTCTTCAGTGCTTTACTAGCGCTTTGCGTTATCACAGGTTGTGATGACAAAGATGATGATGCACCTGCAATAACAGTATCTTCCAATTCTGTTACGATTCTGGCTGCCGGCGGAGAAGAGTCTATTGAAATCACCACCAACCAATCAGAATGGACTGCTACACGTCCTGAGTTGGATAGTTGGTGCACGCTAAAGACAAATGGCAATACATTAAAGATCAGCGCATCTGCCAATGAAACAATAACCCCTCGTTCAACAATGGTTACAGTTACTGCCGGAGTTGGTTCCAATGCTAAAACGCAAGAAATTACCGTGACACAAAAGGCGGCAGATCCTTCTTTGGAAATTACAGGAACACCTGTACATTTGGATGCAGCCGGAACTGCTGTTGAATTGACAGTTACTACAAATACTGGTGTCTGGAATGCCAGTCGTCCCGATGGCGATACTTGGTGTATCTTATCGCAAGAGGGAGACAAACTGACTGTTTCAGCAGAAGCATATACAGTCAATGCAGAACGTAAAACAACTGTTACAGTAACTTATGGAGAAGATGCTTCTCTCACTCCAAAGACATTTGAAGTCACACAGCAAGGGGCAGCTCCGGTATATGCTATTGAGATACCTTCTGATTTCTCGACAGGTGATGTACAGAAAGTAATGTTCCAAAATGTAAAAGTAGCAGAGATTTGTCAAGAATATATTAAAACTGATAATACAGACAAACAAATGGTAGTCATTTATCCAATGACTGAAGAAGGTAAAACTGACTTAACCAAAGGTTTTGCTATCGAAGATGGCGGTTCAATCGTTTGGAATACAGAAAACAATACATGTATCTATACTTTAGGAACAATGTCTGCTTTGTCAAAAGTTTATCTAACGAGTGGAAGTTTCTCAGCAACTACAACAACCTCTTCTATTGCAACCACTGTAGAAGCCGATTTATTAACCGATACTCGACCAAACGATACTAAATTTAATTATAAAATAGTAAAAATAGGAACTCAATATTGGATGGCAGAAAATCTGAAAGCACAAAATTATCTGGATGGCACTGAAATTCCTCGTGTAACAGATGGAAAAGAATGGGACTCAAATACAACAGGAGCATATAAAATCCCCTTCTCTGACACACAAACTTTCCTCACACATGGAGCCTATTATAATGGATACACCATGTACAATGAAGCAGGGCTTGCCCCAGAAGGTTGGATTGTTCCATCGGATGAAGAATGGAATAAGTTAAGAAATTATATAGGAACGCCTTATGGAACTAAATTAAAATCATCTTCTGTTTCTCATTGGAACAACAAAACCGGAACCAATATTACTGGATTTAATGTATTATCCAGCGGTTATTATAGTTCAGCAACCGGAGATACAGGAAGTGGTACTGATGTATATTACTGGAGTACTACTAAAACTAAGGACTGGTTAACAAGAGAAGAAGTTCCACATTATTATCGTCTAGCTAATACCAGTACAGGAATGCCAACTGATACTCATAGCCCCAATTTTGGTCATTGTATCCGTTGCGTCAGAAACCCAACTAATTCTCTCTCTAACAAATAAAATTTAGCATTAATTGTTCTTTAGAAGAGTTGCCTCTATAATGAGACAACTCTTCTTTTCTATCATACTTCTCTAAGTGACAATAAACTGAATTCAATATTACAAATGCTCCTTACAAAACATAAAATACAAGACAACCCCGCTATTTTTCTTCCCCCAAAGTTTCCATAAGGAAAATAATCGTCTATCTTTGTAACTACATATTTTTAAAAGACTACATTATGGCGAAAAAGAAAGAAAAGAAAGAGAAAAAAGCCGGCAAGAGAATGAGTAAGAAAGAGCTGGCAGCGTTGTTAATAGACTTTTTCCATGCCAAACCCAATGAGACTCTAAGCATGAAATACATTTTTTCGGAATTGCGTCTCACCACCCATCCCCAGAAAATGCTATGCGTTGATATACTGCATGACCTTTTAGACGACGATTATATCAGTGAAATAGAAAAAGGAAAGTTCCGCCTGAACAGTCACGGAACAGAAATGACAGGCACTTTCCAACGGAAGAGCAATGGTAAGAACTCGTTTATTCCCGAAGAAGGAGGCGACCCGATATTCGTGGCCGAACGTAATTCCGCACATGCGATGAATAACGATAAGGTAAAGATAACCTTCTATGCCA
>PPYF01267303.1_pt1 | contig 34249 bp, 23 predicted proteins | sample 1559871 | NCBI WGS metagenome assembly PPYF01 (sample SAMN08240021, study PRJNA423297) | Human gut metagenome, whole genome shotgun sequencing project.
GCTTCAAGGCTCCATATCGCCGTCTGCCTATCCTCGATGCCATCAAGGAGAAGACCGGTTTCGACTGCAACGGCAAGACCGAGGAAGAAATCCGCGCATTCTGCAAGGAGAAGGGCATGGATGTAGATGAGACCATGGGTAAGGGTAAGTTGATTGACGAGCTCTTCGGTGAGTTCTGCGAGGGTACCTTCCTCCAGCCAACCTTCATCACCGACTATCCTGTAGAGATGTCTCCATTGACCAAGATGCACCGTTCTAAGCCAGGCTTGACCGAGCGTTTCGAGTTGATGGTAAACGGTAAGGAGCTTGCCAATGCATACTCTGAGCTCAACGACCCAATCGACCAGGAAGAGCGTTTCATCGACCAGATGAAGCTTGCCGATAAGGGTGATGACGAGGCAATGATCATCGATCAGGACTTCCTCCGTGCCCTCCAGTATGGTATGCCTCCAACATCAGGTATCGGTATCGGTATCGACCGTCTGGTAATGCTGATGACCGGCAAGACCTTCATCCAGGAGGTATTGTTCTTCCCACAGATGAAGCCAGAGAAGAAGATGCCACAGAGCACCATCAAGGAATGGGAAGAGATTGGCGTGCCAGAGGATTGGGCATACGTGCTCCGCAAGGCAGGTTTCAACCTCATCTCTGATATCCGTGAAGAGAAGGCTCAGGGTCTCCAGCAGAAGATTGGAGAAATCAACAAGAAGTACAAGCTCGGCTACGAGAAGCCTTCTGTTGACGACATCCAGGGCTGGATTGACGCAGCAAACAAATAAAATCAAGTTTATTCCGTTTCAAGAATTAGAGAATTTCAGATCTTTTCTCCAATTCTCTAATTCTTGAAAAAACTTGAGAACATTTAACACTTAACATTATATAATAAGGTGTATAATTGCGGTAAAATAGCGATAATTGGCGGCGGTAGCTGGGCTACAGCAATAGCCAAGATTGTGGTGGGCCATACTCATCACATAGGTTGGTATATGCGTCGCGATGACCGCATCGAGGACTTCAAGCGTATGGGCCACAACCCTGCCTATCTGATGTCAGCACGATTCAATGTGGATGAGATATTCTTCTCTTCCGACATCAACAAGATAGTGCAGAACTACGATACACTCGTATTCGTTACCCCATCGCCTTACCTGAAGAACCATCTCAAGAAACTCAAGACACGGATCAGCGACAAGTTCATCATCACAGCCATCAAGGGTATCGTGCCTGATGAGAACCTTGTCTGCTCGGAATATTTCCATCAGGTTTATGACGTACCATACGAGAACCTGGCATGTATCGGCGGTCCTTCTCATGCCGAGGAGGTTGCCTTGGAGCGATTGAGTTACCTCACCGTGGGTTGCAGCGACACAGACAAAGCGCATGCCTTCGCCAACGACTGTTTGGCGAGTGAGTATATCAAGACCAAAACTTCCAGCGACGTCATCGGTATCGAATACTCATCGGTACTGAAAAACGTGTATGCTATTGCAGCAGGTATCTGTGGTGGTTTGAAGTATGGTGACAACTTCCAGGCGGTACTTATGTCGAACGCCGTACAGGAGATGCATCGCTTCCTCACTGCCGTCCACCCTATCGACCGTTGTATGTACGATTCGGTATATCTGGGCGACCTGCTCGTAACGGGTTACAGCAACTTCTCCCGCAACCGCACCTTCGGAACCATGATAGGCAAGGGCTATAGCGTGAAAAGTGCGCAGATAGAGATGGAGATGATAGCCGAGGGATTTTTCGGCACGAAGTGTATGAAGGAAATCAATCGCCACATGCACGTCAACATGCCGATTCTCGATGCCGTATATAATATATTGTACGAACGTATCAGTCCGCAAATCGAAATCAAGCTCTTGACCGACTCGTTCAGATAAAGGAGAAACATTAACACATTCATTTAGATATTTAAAAGAAAAAATGAAAAGTATCAGCTTAAACATTACAAAGGCTGCATCATTCCTCGCAGAGGGTGCAGTAAAGGCTTACGAGCCTAAGGTAAAGGCCGCTCAGGAAGCTCTTGAGAACGGCACATGTGAAGGTAACGATTTTTTGGGATGGTTGCATTTGCCATCTTCTATCACTCCTGAGTTCCTCAATGAAATCCAGGCTGTTGCCAACACATTGCGCGAAAAGTGTGAGGTCGTTGTTGTGGCAGGTATCGGTGGTAGCTACCTCGGTGCACGCGCCGTTATCGAAGGTCTCGGCAACTCTTTCGCATGGCTCGTTAACGACAAGAAGAACCCAACTATCCTCTTCGCAGGTAACAACATCGGTGAGGATTACCTCTTCGAGTTGACTTCTTTCCTGAAGGACAAGAAGTTTGGTGTCATCAATATCTCTAAGTCTGGTACCACAACTGAGACAGCTCTCGCTTTCCGTCTTCTGAAGAAGCAGTGCGAGGATCAGCGCGGCAAGGAAGAGGCTAAGGATGTTATCGTTGCTGTAACCGATGCCAAGAAGGGTGCTGCACGTACTTGCGCTGACAAGGAGGGTTACAAGAGCTTCATCATCCCTGACAACGTGGGTGGCCGTTTCTCTGTTCTTACTCCAGTAGGTCTGCTGCCTATCGCAGTAGCTGGTTTCGATGTTAAGCAGCTCGTAGCTGGTGCTGCAGACATGGAAAAGGCTTGCGGCAAGGACGTTGCTTTCGAGGAGAATCCTGCTGCTATCTATGCAGCTACACGTCAGGCTCTCTATACACAGGCTGGCAAGAAGATTGAGATCGTCTGCAACTTCCAGCCTAAGCTTCACTACTTCGCTGAGTGGTGGAAGCAGCTCTATGGTGAGAGCGAGGGTAAGGACCAGAAGGGTATCTTCCCAGCAGCTTGCGACTTCACTACCGACCTTCACTCTATGGGCCAGTGGATTCAGCAGGGCGAGCGCTCTATCTTCGAGACTGTTATCAGCGTAGAGACTCCTAACGAGAAGTTGCTCTTCCCTCACGACGATGAGAACCTCGACGGTTTGAACTTCCTCGAGGGCAAGCGTGTTGACGAGGTGAACAAGATGGCTGAGCTCGGTACACGTCTGGCTCACGTTGACGGTGGTGTTCCTAACATCCTGGTTAACGTACCTGAGTTGAACGCTTACTACCTCGGTCAGTTGATCTACTTCTTCGAGAAGGCTTGCGGTATCAGCGGTCTCTTGGAAGAGGTGAACCCATTCAACCAGCCAGGTGTTGAGGCATACAAGAAGAATATGTTCGCATTGCTCAACAAGCCAGGTTATGAGGCTGAAAGCAAGGCTATCCAGGAGCGTCTGGCTAACGAGAAGTAATTGATGAAGGAAATTATTTCAAAATACTTAAAAGACCACGGCTTTGGGGAATTCAACCCTAAAGCCGTTCTTTTTGATATGGATGGCGTATTGTATAACAGTATGCCCAACCATGCCGTGGCTTGGCAGGAATCGATGAAGCAGTTTGATATCCACATGACTGCCGCCGATGCCTATGCCACCGAGGGAGCTCGAGGTATCGACACCATCCAGATGATGGTGAAGAAGCAGAAGGGTATCGACATCACGCTGGATGAAGCACAGAAGATGTATGATGTGAAGACAGACATCTTCCACTCTATGCCTACCGCCGAGATATTCCCTGGCGTGAAGGAAATCATGCAGAAGATCAAGGAAGCCGGTATGCAGGTAGGTGTCGTGACGGGCAGCGGGCAGCGCCCACTCATCCTGAGACTTCTCAACGACTTCGGCAAATATCTCGATGAAGAGCATATCGTAACTGCTTATGATGTGAAGCGAGGCAAGCCAAATCCAGATCCTTATCTGATGGGATTGCAGAAAGCTGGCAACCTGCAGCCTTGGGAAGGCATTGTGGTAGAGAATGCTCCTTTGGGCGTTCGTGCCGGTGTAGCAGCCAACATCTTCACCGTAGCCATCAACTCCGGTCCTCTGCCAGATACAGAGTTATCTGATAAAGGCAGCAACTTGCTCTATCATCAGATGACAGAGTTCTGCTATGATTTTGGAAGCTTGATTGATGCAGCAAAAGAAACAGGCAATAATGCCGTTCAATTTAACTATCAAGGTATATGAAACATTTCAAATTAATGATGCTCGGCCTTGCCTTATCTGCAGGATTCACTACCCAGACACAGGCACAGGAAGCACAGAGCTTCGTTCACCAACAGTCAAACACAGAAGATTACGTCTGGCCAACAGATCCACAAGTATTAACCAAACTCAAGCATTGGCAGGACCAGAAGTTCGGTGTATTGATGCACTGGGGACTCTATAGCGTACCTGGTATCGTAGAATCCTGGTCAATCTGTTCGGAAGACTGGATTGTACGTGAGCGCAAACCAACCTACGAGGAGGACAAGGCATGGTACTGGAGCCAGAAAGATTCCCTCAACCCAGTAAACTTCGATCCTGGCAAATGGGCTGACGTGATGAAAAAGGCAGGTATGAAGTATATGATCTTCACCACCAAGCACCACGACGGCTTCTGCATGTTTGATACCAAATATACCGACTTCTCCATTGCTCATGGACCTTTCGGCAAGGATCCACGCCACAACATCGCCAAGGAGGTATTCGACGCCTACCGCAACAAGGGATTCATGATCGGTTGTTATTTCTCCAAACCAGACTGGCACAGCAAATGGTTCTGGAATCCTTATTATGCAACCCCTAACCGCCGCATCAACTACAAGAAGAAGCAGCATCCAGACTGGTGGCAGAACTACCGCAAGTTTACCCAGAACCAGCTTAACGAGTTGACCACCGACTATGGCAACATCGATATCCTGTGGCTCGATGGCGGATGGATTACCGGCGAGGAAATCGGTCTTGATACCATTCTGGTAGATGCCCGCAAGCGTAATCCGGGTATGATCAGTGTAGATAGAACCATTCGTGGAAAGAATGAGAACTATCAGACTCCAGAGCAGGGTATCCCAGCCAAGCAGCTCGATATTCCTTGGGAAAGCTGCACCACCCTGAGCCATGCATGGGGATGGACACCAAACGCAAAGTTCAAGTCACCTAACAAGGTAATCGGTATTCTCTCTGAAATTGTGGCAAAGGGCGGATGTCTCGCTCTCGGCGTTGGTCCGAAGGCAGATGGAACCCTGCAACCGGAAGTTGTGAATACCCTCCTGAAGATAGGAAGCTGGCTCAACAAGAACGGTCAGGCTATTTACTCTACCGTCAATGCAGCCCACTATAATGATGGCAAGGTATGGTTTACCGCCGACAAGAACGGCAAGACCCTCTACGCCATCTATGCACTGGAAGATGGAGAAAAGACCCCTAAGACCATTACCTGGACAGAGAACAAGCCTAAGGGTAAGCTCGTTCTGCTGCAGAACGGCAAGTCTGTCAAGTACACTGTCAAGGGCAATCAGGTAACCGTTACCCTTCCATCCGGACTCAAGAATGAACCTCTGGCATTCAAGTTTAATTCTAAATAAAGAAAAACAAATATAAAAAAGTATAAAGGTAGTGATAAGATTTATTTTTTATCACTACCTTTGTGCTTACATATAATATAATGTATATAAAATATAGTAACTATAAAAACTTAAAGAACAAGAATTATGAGTAACTATCCTAAAATCGGTATCCGTCCTACCATCGACGGACGTCAGGGAGGTGTACGTGAAAGCCTCGAGGAAAAAACCATGAATTTGGCTAAGTCTGTAGCCAAACTGATTTCAGAGAACTTACGTAATGGCGATGGCTCTCCTGTAGAGTGTGTCATCGCTGACAGTACCATCGGTCGTGTAGCAGAGAGTGCAGCTTGCGCAGAGAAGTTTGAGCGCGAGGGTGTTGGCTCTACCATCACCGTTACTTCCTGCTGGTGCTATGGTGCAGAAACTATGGATATGAATCCACACTGGCCAAAGGCTGTATGGGGATTCAACGGTACAGAGCGTCCAGGTGCTGTTTATCTGGCTGCTGTTCTCGCAGCTCATGCCCAGAAGGGATTGCCAGCTTTCGGTATCTATGGTCATGATGTACAGGACTTGGAGGATGACTCTATCCCTGCTGACGTAGCAGAGAAGATTCTGCGCTTTGCCAGAGCAGCTCAGGCTGTAGCTACCATGCGCGGCAAGTCTTATCTCTCTATGGGTAGTGCCTGCATGGGTATCGCTGGTTCCATCGTTGACCCTAACTTCTTCCAGGAGTACCTCGGTATGCGCAACGAAAGTGTTGACCTTACAGAAATCATCCGCCGTATGACTGAGGGTATCTACGACCCTGTGGAGTACGAGAAGGCTATGGCATGGACCCGCGAGCACTGTATGTGCAATGAGGGTGAGGACATCGCCAACAATGAAAAGGCAAAGACACGTGAGCAGAAGGATGCTGACTGGGAGTTTATCGTGAAGATGACTATCATCATGCGTGACTTGATGCACGGTAACCCAAGATTGAAAGAATTAGGTTTCAAGGAGGAAGCATTGGGCCACAATGCCATCGCCGGTGGTTTCCAGGGACAGCGTCAGTGGACAGACTTCTATCCTAACGGCGACTATCCAGAGGCTCTCCTCAATACTTCATTCGACTGGAACGGTATCCGTGAGGCTATCATCCTCGCTACAGAGAATGATGCAGGCAACGGCGTAGCTATGCTGTTCAACCACCTGTTGACAGGTCGTGCTCAGATCTTCAGCGACGTTCGTACCTACTGGAGTCCAGAGGCTGTGAAGCGTGTTACCGGTAAGGAACTTACAGGTCAGGCAGCTGGTGGTATCATCCACTTGATCAACTCTGGTGCTACTACACTCGACGGTACAGGTCAGGCTACAGATGCAGAGGGCAACCCAATCATGAAGCAGCCTTGGGAGATGACCGAGGAGGATGTAGATAAGTGCTTGAAGGCAACTACCTGGTATCCTGCTAACCGTGACTACTTCCGTGGCGGCGGTTTCTCTTCCAACTTCCTCAGCAAGGGCGGCATGCCTGTAACCATGGTTCGCCTGAACCACGTAAAGGGCCTTGGTCCTGTGCTTCAGTTGGCAGAAGGCTGGACTGTAGAGATTGATCCTGAGATTCACAAGGTTCTCGACAAGCGTACAGACCCAACATGGCCTACTACCTGGTTCGCTCCACGTCTCTGCGACAAGGCTCCATTCAAGGATGTATATTCAGTGATGAACAACTGGGGCGCAAACCATGGTGCTATCAGCTACGGTCATATCGGTGCCGACCTCATCACCCTCTGCTCTATCCTCCGCATCCCAGTATGCATGCATAATGTTGAAGACGACAAGATCTTCCGTCCTGCATCTTGGAACGCATTCGGTATGGACAAGGAAGGTGCAGACTTCCGTGCCTGCAAGAACTACGGTCCTATATATAAATAAGGTGTAACACCATCATTACGAATATCATTCAAATAGAAAGAAAAAGAAAATGATTACAGAAGAGCATATTCAGAAATTCCTGGAGCAGGCTCACCGCGTAGGCGATGCAGCTCTCACCATCTGCAGTAGTGGCAACCTTTCTTGGCGCATTGGCGACGAGGCTCTTGTCTCAGGTACAGGTTCATGGGTTCCTAGCCTCCAGAAGGAGAAGGTATCTCAGTGCCTGGTAGCAACGGGCGAAGTTCTCAATGGTGTCAAGCCTTCTATGGAGAGCGGATTCCACCTCGGTGTACTCCGTGAGCGTCCTGACTGCGACGTGGTTCTCCACTTCCAGTCTCCTTTTGCAACAGCTGTAGCTTGCATGCAGGAAACTCCCAAGGACTTCAATGTAACCGCAGAGGTACCATGCCACGTAGGCAAGGAAATCCCTGTGATTCCTTACTATCGTCCTGGTTCTCCAGAATTGGCAGCAGCAGTCATCGCAGCCTTGAAGGATCACAACTCAGCTCTCTTGCTGAAGCACGGACAGGTAGTTTGCGGCAAGAATTTCGACGAGGTGTTCGAGCGTGCCATGTTCTTTGAGATGGCTTGCAGAATCATCGTTCAGAGTGGCGGCAAATACACCACACTGACACCGGAAGAAATCGACGATCTCGAGGTTTACGTTTTAGGTAAGAAACAATAAGCCTCTATCCTCTATATGAGAGAAGCGGTAGGAGAGAAAGCTGCCCGCTACGGGCACTCTCCTACCGCTTTTTATACGAAACAACTTTTATCTACCCAAACTTTTATAAATAACTATGATTTATCTAGCTATAGATTTCGGTGGAGGCAGCGGACGAGTGATTGCCGGAAAACTAGAAAACGGCAAGCTCGAAATGGAGCTCATCCATCGTTTCCCTAACCGACAGGTAAGATTAGGCAACCACGTCTATTGGGATTTCCTCGCCCTTTTCGAGGATATGAAGACGGGACTGAAGATGGCAGGAGCCAAGGGACTCAAGGTGGATGGCATCGCCATCGATACCTGGGGAGTGGATTTCGGTCTCATCGACCAGGACGGCAATCTTCTGGGCAACCCGGTATGCTATCGCGATGCCCGTACCAAGGGAATGCCGGAAGATGTTTTCAAGCAGATTGATCCATCGGCACATTATGCCATCAACGGCACGCAGGTGATGGAAATCAATACCCTCTTCCAGTTATACAGTCTGAAGAAAGGCAACAGTCCACAGTTGGAGAAGGCTGCGCATCTGCTTTTCACCCCAGACCTCTTCAGCTACTATCTCACAGGCGAAGCCAACAATGAATATACCATCGCATCCACATCAGAACTGCTGAATGCCAGCACCAAGGATTGGGATTGGGAAACCATCGACCAGTTGGGTCTCCCACGCCACATCTTCGGCAAGATCGTGATGCCGGGCACCGTAAGAGGAAAGCTGCGCCGCGACATCGCAGAGGAAACCGGACTCGGAGAAGTGGATGTCATCGCAGTAGGTTCTCATGATACAGCCAGTGCGGTAGCAGCCGTACCTGCTACAGAAGATGAATACCCGATGGCATTCATCAGTTCAGGAACCTGGTCGCTTCTGGGTGTTGAGATAGAAAAGCCAATCCTTACCGAGGAAGCCCGAAAGGCAGAGTTTACCAACGAGGGCGGCATCGGCGGCCGCATCACCTTCCTGCAGAACATCACAGGTCTCTGGATCATGCAGAGACTGATGGCAGAATGGAAGGAGAATGGCGAGGAACAGCAGTTCGACATCATCCTCCCTCTGGCAGAGGAAGCTCACATCAATGCCATCATCCCTGTGGATGACGCTGCGTTCCAGAATCCGGCATCCATGCAGCAGGCTATCATTGATTACTGCGCCACCCATCAGTTGCAGGTTCCTCAGACCAAGGCAGAAATCGTGCGCTGCGTACTCCAGTCGCTGGCAGCCAAGTATGCCGAGGCAACCGCTCACCTCAACGAGATGTTACCGCAGCCAATCAAGTGCATGCACATCATCGGCGGCGGCTCACAGAACAAATTACTCAACCGTCTCACCTCCGAAGCATTGGGCGTTCCAGTCATTGCGGGTCCTATAGAGGCTACGGGTATGGGCAACATCCTGACCCAGGCACTTGCCAAGGGAGAAATCAAGGATATCGACGAGCTGAGAGCCGTGGTAAGACAAAGCATCTGATCCATCCGAATATTTACCCTACAAACATAAACACAGACAATATTAACCTGAAATATGGAACAAAAAAAGAAAGAATCAATCCTGATGAAAGACGGGGTGAGCTACCTCGTACCTTTAATATTAATCACATCGTGCTTTGCACTATGGGGATTTGCCAATGATATCACCAATCCGATGGTGAAGGCATTCTCCAAGATCTTCCGAATGTCATCTACGGATGGCGCACTGGTACAGGTAGCCTTCTATGGCGGTTACTTCGCCATGGCATTCCCTGCCGCCATCTTCATCCGCCGCTTCTCATACAAGGCAGGCGTACTGCTGGGATTAGGACTCTATGCCTTCGGTGCATTCCTCTTCTATCCGGCAAAGATGATGGGCGAATATTATCCATTCCTCCTCGCCTACTTCATCCTGACCTGCGGACTCTCCTTCCTGGAGACATCGAGCAACCCTTACATTCTGTCGATGGGAACGGAGGAGACGGCAACACGCCGACTGAACCTGGCGCAATCGTTCAACCCGATGGGTTCGCTGCTCGGTATGTATGTGGCGATGAACTTTATCCAGGCAAAACTCAACCCGCTTGATACGTCTGGGCGCGCCAATCTCTCGGATAGCGAGTTTGAGGCAATCAAGGAATACGACCTTTCGGTACTGATCAATCCATACCTGATTATCGGTCTGGTCATCCTCACCATCTTCTTCGTCATCCTGTTTACCAAGATGCCGAAGAACAGCGAGAAAGACAACAAGATCAACTTCGTGCCTACCCTTCGCCGCATCTTCCGCATGCCTCACTATCGTGAAGGCGTATTCACCCAGTTCTTCTATGTGGGCGCACAGATTATGTGCTGGACCTTCATCATCCAGTATGGTACCCGCATCCTGATGCAGGAAGGTATGGCAGAGATTGATGCCGAGGTAACCTCACAGAAGTTCAACATCATTGCAATGGTACTGTTCTGCTGTTCCCGCTTCATCTGCACCTTCATCCTCCGCTTCTTCAACGCAGGACAGCTGTTGATGATATTGGCGATAGCAGGTGGCTGCTTCACAGTGGGTGTCATTGCACTCCACAACATCTGGGGTCTCTACTGCCTGGTAGCAGTAAGTGCCTGCATGTCATTGATGTTCCCTACCATCTATGGTATAGCCCTGAGGGGTCTTGGCGATGATGCCAAGTTTGGTGCAGCCGGTCTCATCATGGCAATTCTGGGCGGTAGTGTCCTGCCACCTTTGCAGGCATCCATCATCGATATGCATACCGTATTCGGAATGCCATCTACCAATGCATCGTTCATTCTTCCATTCATCTGTTTCGTGGTGATTGCCATCTATGGATATCGCACAAAGTTGCGCAGCATTGGCAAACTTTTAGGTTAAAATTAACAAGCTGTGGCCGTTTGTTATCGGTCACAGCTTATTTTTTAGTTAAATAGTTCTAAAGTCGACAAATATTCACAGCATTTTCTATACCAATTAATATATTTTACGTAATTTTGCCTAAAATTTCAAAGAGACTTACCAACCTAGATAATTAATAAAAGAAAATCAGATTGTAAGTGAGTACAATAAACATCTCAAGCAAGAACAATTAAATATAAATAGTTATTCATTACATTAAAAGTTTGTATTATGGCAAAAACTAACAAAACAATGAATCTGGCATTCGCCTTGATGGTTGGTTCTGCTGGTGCTGCTTACGCAGGTATTCCTGCCGTTAACGGCGTACAGAACGTACAGCAAGACGAGACATGTACAGGTATCGTCAAGGATGCTACTGGCGAGCCCGTTATTGGTGCGTCAGTCCTTGTAAAAGGCACATCTATCGGTAGTGCTACTGACCTTGATGGCAAATTCACCATTAAAGGAATCAAGAAAGGAGCTGCTCTCCGCATTTCATACCTCGGTTTTCAAACAATTGAGGTAATCTATCGTGGTGGTCCATTGGATGTGACTCTGAAAGAAGATTCACAGAGTTTGAAAGAGGTTGTAGTAACAGCCTTGGGTATGAAGCGTGACAAAAAGGCTCTTGGTTATGCTGTTACAGAATTGAAGGGTGAAGATCTGAACGCAAGTATCATCAACCCAACCAATGCTTTGCAGGGAAAGGTAGCAGGTGTAGAAATTAACCAAAGTGATGGTGGTATGTTCGGTACATCAAAGATTTTGATTCGTGGCGCCTCTACTTTAGGTTCAAACAACCAGCCTATCTATGTTGTTGATGGTATTATTCTCGACAATGACATTCATGAAAGTTCTGCCGACTGGAATGCCAGCAACAATGACTATGGTAATGAGTTGAAGAACTTGAATCCAGCCGACTTCGAAAGTGTATCTGTATTGAAGGGTGCTGCAGCTACAGCGCTTTACGGTTCTCGTGGTCTGAATGGTGCTATTGTCATCACCACAAAGAGCGGTAAAGGCAAGAAAGGCTTAGGCATCAACTTCTCTCAGACATTTGGTTTTGACACCATTATTCAGACACCTGGTTTCCAGAACGAATACGGACCTGGTTATCTTTCAGGTTACTGTTCATGGGCAGACAGTCCATATAACAACTTGGCGTTCGACAAAAACTCTGATGGCGTAAACTCCGTTAAGAGACTGATGGAAAGTGGTTACTATGGCTGGGGTCCTAAGTTCGACGGTAGTATGGTTGAGTATGTTGATGGAACGATGAGACCATACAGTGCTGTAAAGAACAACTATCGTGACCTTTACGATACAGGTTTTAATTCGACAACAAACGTTGCTTTCAATGGTGGCAATGAGAAGACTAGCTTCTATACTTCTTTGGGATATAAGTATGCTCAAGGCACAACCCCAAACAATGAGTTCTCTCGCTTCAACTTGATGGCAAAGGCTTCGCATAAGATAACCAGCAAGGTAGAAGTTGAGGCTGGTGTTACATTCTCTAATTCTAAGCCAAAGAATGCCGCATGGAACTTAGGAGAGTATTTTGTGAATGGTACTTTCGCAAGAAACTACGACATCAAGTATTTTAGAAACCGCTACAAGGCCTCTCATGGAGGTTTGGTAAGTACAAGCTATGGTGATGAGTACGGAAATGTCCCTGGTATGGATATTTTCTGGGCTCTTGATGAAAATGAGTACTACCAAAAGGAAACTGTTGTACGTCCTAACGTAAAACTTACAGCAGAGCTTACCAGCTGGTTGAAATTCATTGCAGAGGGAAGTTACAACTATTACTATGTACGTTCTGAGGGTAAATATCCTGGTAATGGTTATCAGAACGAGGGTGGTAGCTACAGCTTAGGAAACTCTACAAAAGAGCAGACCAACTTGAATGTAAACTTCAATGCCAATAAGCAATTTGGAGACTTCGAAGTTCATGGTTTCCTCCGTGGAGAGTACTACAACTCATTTGCACAGGCTCAATCAATGAGCACTAATGGAGGATTGATTGCACACAATCAATATTTCATTAACAACTCCGTTAACACGCCTACTTACTCTGGTACTGTAAGCGGTGAAAAGCGTATGTTGTCTGTTGCAGCACAAGCAGGTATGAGTTGGAAAGACCAATTGTTCTTTGATGTAACTGGTCGTAACGACTGGTCTTCTTCATTGGTTTATGCCGATGGCCACGGAACATACTCATACTTCTATCCATCAGTGTCTGGTTCATGGCTCATCACCAACAGTTTGCGCAAGCAGTTGCCATCATGGATTTCATTTGCCAAGATTCGTGCTTCTTGGGCGCAAGTTGGTAATGATACCAATCCATACATGATTAATACTGCGTATATTCTGAACTCTGGTAAGATAGGCGATAACCGTGTTGCAGGAACAGAGCTTTCATCCACCGTTTATGACCAGGACTTGAAACCTGAGCGTAAGAACTCATGGGAACTTGGTCTTGACTGGCGTTTCCTGAACAACCGTATTGGTATCGATGCAACATACTATAAAGAGAATACCAAGGATCAGATTATGAGAATCAAGGTTCCTACAGAGTCTGGCATCCAATATAAGTACATCAACGCAGGTAACATCCAGAACCAAGGTATTGAGCTTGCCTTGAACACAACACCTATCCAAAGCAAGGATTGGCAGTGGGACTTGAACTTCACCTATACAAAGAACAAGTCTAAGATTGTGTCTCTTCACGAGCTTGTGGCAGACTACATCACATTGGCAGGTGATGTAACATACGGTAACTTCCGTATTGGTTCTGTTGCAGAAGTTGGTGGTGAATATGGTGTTTTGAAGACCGACTCTAAGGTTGAAGTTGACAAAGAATCAGGATTGAACGTGTTAGGCTTCCATGACGGTACCAAGAGTGCATACTTGTGGCGTTCCAACAAAGTTGAGACCATCGGTAGCATCAACCCAGACTTCTTGGGTTCTGTGAACACAACACTTCGCTATAAGAATGTAGCTCTGAGCGTATCACTCGATGCTCGATTCGGCGGATATGTTGCATCATACAATGGACGCTATGCAACTGCATACGGTTTTTCAAAAACATCATTGAACTATCGTGATGAGGCTCATGGAGGTGCAACTTATACTTCACGTTGGGATGGTCTCACCTATCATGATGGTGTTATTCCAGAAGGCATTTTCAAGACTGGCACACAGATTCGTCAAGCAGACAACACACTCTACACGGTAGGAACTGGTCAGTATTCTACAGGTGAGACTTTCCAAGAGCTGATGGACAAGGGTGTTGTTGAGCCTTCTCATGCCAACACATGGACATATTGGAACAACTGCTGGATTAATGTTAACACCAACAGAGGTGTCATTACAGATGATTGTTTCCACAAGCTCAACTACATTGCGTTGCGTGAAATTTCACTTTCATACACTGCACCTCAGAGCTGGGCTAGAGCTATCGGAGCACGTAATCTTGCATTTACAGCAACAGGTCACAACTTAGGCTACCTGCTCAACTCTTTGCCAAACAAGGAGAATCCTGAGTCTGTACGTGGTACTGTAGCATCAGAATTCCGCATCCGCAACTATGATGGCGTAACAGCAAACTTCACGTTTACCATAAACGCCGCTTTCTAAAGTAAATAAGAATAAATAAAGATAAATAATATGAATAAATATAAGTCACTATTATTTGCAGGAGTCGTAGGTGGAATGTTACTTACAACTAGCTGCCAAGACACATTCAAAGACTTGAATCAGGACCCTTCAGCAGTGACTGTAGCCTCTCCTTCACAGCTTCTCACCCAAGCTATCTACGAATGGAATGCCTGCCCTTATATGCTTTGGTTCAACCAAGCACCTAAGTTCTTTATTGCGTCACAGTTGGCTGTTCCATCTGGTGGTATGAACCAAGATGCATTCACAGGTGGTGCTTCACGCCAAGGTTTCCAAAGCATCAATGTACTTGGTTACAAATATGCTATGGAAAAAGAACTTGCAGCAATGAGCGAGGAAGACGCCGCGAAATACAAGAACACTCAAGCTGCCCTTGATGTGTTGATTACTTATCTCGGCATCTACGATACCGACGATTGTGGAGACATGCCTTTCACTGAGTCTGCACAAGCACGCTATGGTGGAACATACACACCTAAGTATGACAGAATGCAAGATTTGTATGATTTGTGGTTAAACAACCTCGACAACTGCATCAAGGCATTTACAACAAATACAAACCAAGAGTCACCATCCCATAACGACCTCGTATATGATGGCAGTTGGGCTAAGTGGGCAAAACTTGCTAACTCTTTGAAATTGAAGATTGCAGCACGTTTGATTCACAAAGACTTTGCTCGTGCAAAGGCTATTGCGCAAGAAGTAACAAGTGCTTCTTGTGGAGTTCTTGATGGTTTGGACGACGATATGGTATTCAACAAGGCTAGCGAGAATATCACGACAGGAGAAGGTTCTAAGTTGGATAAGGGTGATATTGCATACAACACTACCAACACAACTGTTTCTTACAATGGTCAGGCTCCAACACAACAGATGTGCAACTTCTTGATTGACAATGACGACCCACGTGTACGTTTCTTCTATACCAAGAACTCTTGGAATTCAGAAATCGTAGCATGGTTCTTGGAGAATGGAAGAAAGGACGATATTCCTTCATACATTATGGACAATGTGGAGACACAGACCGTCAATGGGAAAGAGACTTTCAAGGCATGGAAAGGCAAAGGTGAGCCATGGGTACGCTACTATGGATTGCCTACAGAATATGGTGTAAACAATAGTACAGACCGTGCTTACAAGGAATACTTCAACTACACTGATTACCAGAAGGAGATTCCTGGCAATAAGACTTATCGTCCATATTCTCGTTTCAGCGAGTATATGCTTCAAGGTCGCTTAGATTTCACTTTGCCAACACGTCCTGCTGAAGAAGATGGTACCATCAAGGTTATCCAAAGTACAGACGATCGTCCTTGGTATGGTATGTACATGACAACAGCAGAAGTGAACTTCTACTTAGCAGAGTTTGCCACCTATGGTGCAATCAGTGGAGATGCTAACGCATATTTCCAAAAAGCTATTCGCTACTCTGTTGAAGCATACGACAAGTTGGCAGGTTTGAACAAGATTCCATATTATGGAAATACTTATTCTTATGACCCTAATGAGAAAGTCATTGATTTGCAAGATGGAGAAATAGACAAGATGTTGACTCATCCAGCTTACCAATTGACAGGCGACAAGGATGCTGACTTGGAAAAGATTTTCCTTCAGATGGAAATCCACTTCACTTATCAGCCTAAGGATATGTTTGTAACAGCTCGTCGTTCTGGTGTCCCAGAATTCAACTCTACATTATATCCTCGTATCGACTACGCATCCGAGGGCTATCCAGCAACATCCATTGCTCGTCGTTCTCGCCTTGAAAATATCGTTGATACAGACTTGATGAAGGATATCTTGAAGAAGGCTTACGAAGACCAAGGTTTTACAGCAGGTGCCAACGACGGTACTACTTTGAACTCAGAGCGTGTATGGCAGGACCAGGGTGCTCCACAGTGGGGTGAAGGTCCTAACGTAAAATAACAACACTATCAAAAACACTAGTACCCCCTCGGGGGGTATTAGTGTTTTTTGTATTAAGCAATCTTTTATAACTTAAAAACAACTGTCATGAAAAAAGCTGCATTTATTATTTCCGTATTGACTATGCTATTGGTACAGTCATGCACAAATCAAGATTTGGGTTCAGCTGATTCAGCAACCAAACTTGAAGTGAGTAATTCTATGTACATTGAAAGAGATCCATCCTCAATTACTTCTAGCGATGCAAATAAAGTTGCAGCCTTATTTCATGGAGGTTCTCCTACAAGTACAAGAAGTAGTGTCAACAACGAGGTGACAGAAATAAAGGATAGCATTACAGGCGAGCCTTTGCTGTATATTGTGAACTATGGTGGAAATAAAGGTTTTGTTTTGATTAGTGCTAGCAAGAACACCACTCCTATTCTTGCCTACTCGGACACTGGACATTTCTCCTTATCGGACGACACTCCTACCGCCATCTTCGTTGGGAACTACAAGAAGAGCATCAGAAAGGCACAACAATGCACATCTGATTCTCTCAGATTAAAGTATGCTTTGCAATGGGCTTCTTTTGAAAAAACAGAAAAGCCAATTGTTAGCCGCGCCATCTCTTATGAGATGCAACAGAAAAAGGATAAAGAAATTGCTTACCAAGAAGCACAAGGTTACAAGTATCTTGGCGGTATCACCGCAGCTCAGTATTATCTACCTCAGGACGAATACAAGACCTTTTTGAAAGAAATGGAATCTTGCTCGGATCCTCAATATGATTATATGGAAGTAGTACAATTATTTACGAAAGTCATCACACAAAACTCCATAGGAGAACTTTTGCAAACAAATTGGCATCAAGGTTATCCTTTCAATGTTGATGCTCCAAACAAATTAGCAGGTTGCGTACCTATAGCGGTCGCTCAAATTACATACTATCATAAGTATCCCAGCAAATACAACTGGAGCCAAATTGGAGTCAATCCTGTACTAAATGATGCCTTTTCTTATTTCATAAAGGATATCAGAAATCTGTGCGAGGTCAAGTATGAAGCAAATGGAACTGGCTCAAATCATCTAAAAGCCAAAAAAGCACTAGAAAATTTAGGGTATTCCGTAACTATCGCAGGAACTCCATCGGAAGACAAACTAAGCAGCCAAATTATACTCAAGAATCCAACTTACATACAAGGAATAAATTCTAGTGGAAAAGGACATGCTTGGGTATGCGATGGATATCGAAACATCCAAAGCATAAGTATTGCCACTTTTATTCCAAACCCAAACGACCCTAGGTTTGAACTTAAAAAAAAGTCTCCAAATGGCTTTATTGGGTATGATGTTAATCTACAAAATACGCCTGTATCTGAAATCGGAAAATACTTCCACATGAACCTAGGTTGGTGGGCAGGAGCATCCAATGGTTGGTATCGTTACGACACATATATGCAAAACGAAGAGACAAACTTTGATAAAGAACAAACTATGCTAACTATAAAATTAAAGTAAGCAGCAAATATAAAAACATTCTTAGTCTGGTATGGAGTATCTATCACTGTAAATAAAACAGCAACACATAGAATTGCCTGTGCCAGATTAAATCAATCATTATAAACCAAGTTATAATTCGTATGAAAAAAGTAATATTTTATTTATTTCTCCTTTCGCTCTCCAGCCTTGCCTGCTTTGCGCAAGGCAAGTCTGTCATGCTCTATCCCGATTACCAAAAGGGAATAATTTACATGAATGGCAACCAGAAGATTACGGTTCCCGTAAATTATGACGCAGGCAAGCATTGCATCATGTACCAGCAAAATGGTGAGGACATGATTTTGACAAACACGCAATCCGTGGATAGCATGAAGATAGGGAATGATGACTTTTGCAGGATCAGAAACAAGTTTTACCAAGTGATTAGCTATCCAGAAGGAAAGCTCTTGATAGACTGGAACCTGAACAAAGTGAACGTGGGCTACAAGGGAGCTTACGGAACGGTGTCGCAAGCTCGCTCGCAATCCATCAACCTATCCCTGATGGAAGGACAAGAATACTCCGCCAGCAAGCCCGACTCACAGCAAGACGTGTATAAAACCAGAAACAACAACAAATACCTGTTGCTGAAGAATGGCAAGCTAAATGCATTCTCCAACAAGAAATCCTTGCTTAAACAGTTTACTAGTAAACAAAAAGAAGTTGAGGACATCATCAAGATGCATAATACTGATTTTACGAAAGCTGAGGACATCATCACACTTGCAGCAGATGTTTTTCCTTTATTACCATAAATAAAATACATATAAAAAAATATTTTAAAAACAAAAAAATATTAAGAGTTTTCTATTATGAGACAAAAAATTTTCGCTTTACTTTTAGCTATTTTTATTCCTACACTCTCTTTTGCTCAATACGGAAATGACTGTTTAGGAATATGGCGTACAGTAACCATAGATTTAAACCAAACCGGAATGGAGGTAGTTTGCACTATCCCGACTCCACTAGAAGGAGTTCTTTTAACTATGCCCAACCAATTAGGAACAATGGGACCTGTCATTCAAGGACCAGGTTCTCCTCGAATCTATAATGTAGGTAGCACCATTGACATCCATTTAAGAAAAGCTCATTTACTTCTTGAGTATGAAGCAAATCCTTCAGAATGTCTATTGGAACTTTTTGTTAACAAACAAGTATCTGATTGGGGAGTTCCAACACAAAATGGAAATCAGTGTTATTATTACATTCGCTTACTACTCACAAAATAACGGCATGAAAAAGTTCTTTTTATTTTTCCTTCTATTGTGGGCTTTTATAATTCAAATTCTAGCACAACTTCCAAACGACTTCCGTACAGAGCAGATATTTCTCTGCCCTAAAAAAACGGAGTGGACATCAAGTGACACTATTGAATTAGAAGGGCAAGTAACTTGCTTGGCAGGAAACAGAGTCCTACCCTACAGTAAATACCTTTATATAGAATGGATTAACAACAAAGACTCCGTACTCACACGCCAGAAAGTGAGCTGCAAGGATAAAGGATATTTCAAAACAAAAATTCCACAAGATCCAACAAACGAAGCTGGGGTTTATTATTTAAGAGCTTACACAAACTTGATGAGGAATTTTTCCTCATCAAGTTTTGCCTTGCAACCGATTCTCATCAACCAATCTTTTCCAAAGCAATCTCTCGTCATTGACGAAGAAGTTCTATGCCATGTCTATCCTTCTGGTGGAAAATTGGCTCCAAACACGATACAGTCGGTTACAACATATCTCACAGACTATCTTGGCAATCCTCTCCGAGGACAAAAGCTGTCACTCATAAAGAATCAAAAAGATACCATATCAGAAGCCATCACTACTCCATCAGGAATGGCTTGCCTTTATTTTATACCTCAAGAGGGAGCAAAATACAATATTGCCTTCATTTCCGGGAAATTCAAAAAGACTTTTGAGTTGCCCCCTATCAACACTTCTTCTATAAAAATACAAGGATCACTGAATGGAAAGCAGCTTTATTATGAATTACAAAACTGCCATCATAGTATAGATAATTATAAGCTTTATTTATACCATCGCGAACTAGGAATCTCAAAAATCAATTTAGAAAAGACTTCTGGGATTATTACGTTCCCTCAACCACCGTATTTCACAACATTGTTTCTTACAGACAAAAATGAAAACATCTTATCGGAGCACACTTTCTGTGGGAAGACTAAAACAGAGCCGCTCACACTGCCAGCAGACACAATACGTACAGGAGAAGCTGTGCTGTTACATCTGCCTAACTCTCTAAAAGAAAGCAGAATATTTATGCGACTTACAGATACTAATAGTATGTGGGAATCACATGCTGCAAGTGCTTTACAATATGAGACGGACCTTGCTTCTCCAATTCCATTTCCCAAGTTTTTTTTCCAAGAAACAGAAGCACAAAGAAATACGGATTTACAAAGTTGGATTAACACTGTTAAATTCAAGCGGTTCAATCTGAAAGATGTCCTCCAAAATGGAAAAGACATCTATACATTTATGCCTGAAGAAAATATTGTTTTTAGCGGAAAAATAGAAAATGATTCCCACAAACCTATCAAAAAAGGGTTTCTTGTAGCATATAACAATGATAACAATCTTGTCTATGACACAACTTTGGATTCCAATGGACGTTTTCAAATTGCTACAGATGACTTCAATGATGGGACAAGCTTTTTCTTACAGGCAACGAACGCTCAAAACAAGCCAATACGAGCAAATATAATCATCGACGACGAAACATACCCTCCCGTCTCTATTCAACACACTTTTTTTAAAAAAGCGAAATACGTTGAAAACATAAAGACTTCTATAGAGGGGAGTTTTCAAAACCAAACGCTTCCTAATGTAGTAGTCAAAGCTCGACTTCGCACAGAGAAGCCTAAACCAACAAATAAGTTTTACAGTACAAATTACGCAGATAGAGAAGAAATAGAAAAGCATAATTATAATACGCTTGAAGAGATTCTAAAAAATATGCCAGGAATCAAATGGAGCATAGAAGAAAGCCATGGCACAGCTAATGGGTCTGCGAATATTCACTTTTATAGTTCTAGAGGAGAATCTACGCTGATGCGACAAGAACTTCCTATAATTATAGATGGAGTAAAACTAGACTCTAAATCAATGCAAAACTGCATATCAATGCCAGCATTCGAGATAGAAGAAGTTGAGTTACTGAGACCTTGGCAAGCTATACAATATACACCTGGGGCTATAGATGGTGCCATTCTCGTAAAGACAAGAAAAAGCTTAATCCCTCCTCCAAGCATATCCAAAGGCACTTATTACACACCTCTTGGATTATCAGGAAGAACTAAAGAGGAGGCTTCACCCCTAAAAGCACCGAACACCCCTGGCACATATAGGTTGTTGATAGACATTATTTCTCCATTAAACATACTGTCATTTGAGAAAGAAATAACAGTCATAGAATAAAAAGCACCTTAAAAACAGTTAAAAGTGGCGATAGGTGTGCTAAATCTCATAAAAAAACATAGATTTAGCACACCTATCGCCACTTTTTGATATTTTCATTCATGAAACAAGTCAGAAAGGTTGACCATTCCTTGAATGCTAGAAGAATACTTACCAGGCTTGATACCACCCGACGAAACCATTGTCAGACGAAGGGTTTTCTTTGTGCCAGTAACATCACGAAAAAGATTGCGTCGCTCACGCATCCACTCCACATAATCCTTCTTCAACTCATATTGCCCTACACTATACTTCATTTCACAAAGGTCTATCGACTTGTCGTTCCTATCTATCACCAAATCTATTTGCGCTCCCTGACCTTCTCCCTTATTTCTCCAAGAGCATACCTCCGTGGCAATGCCGCTGATGCCTAGAGCTCGCTTGATTTGATTGATATGCAAGATGCAGACTTGCTCAAAGGCATAGCCTGCCCAAGAATTTCGCTTGCCATCCGACATATTGCTCCAAGCATGGTTGTCCAATCCCTCGTAGTTCTTGACGAAACGAAGGTAAAACAACGTGTACATGTCGGACAGTTGAAACAACATTCCCTTTCCCTTTTTTCCAAACGCTTGGTAACTACGCAAAAAGTCACACTTTTTCAAATTATCCAAGACCTCCGAGAGCTTGCCATTATTATTCGTACCCAATGCGAGAACCAATTCTTCACGAGTCAACCCTTTCAGTTTGCCAGCAAGCGTTTCAACTATCTTCTTGTATAAAGCAGCGTCGTTAAACAGTGACTTGAACAGGAAGTCATACTCTGAAGCCAGTATTGGGTCTTGCCCAAAGAAAAGCTCATCGATGTTTTGTCGCAAGCTAAGCATAGGATTCAACAGGGACAGATAAAAAGGTGTGCCACCTAATATCATATAAGCGTCTAATATCTCTTGGCGCTCCCATTCAATATCGATGCTTTGCAAATATTCTTCTGTCTCAGCCAAACAAAAAGGAGCCAATCGAATGGGACGGGTCACCCTGTTGTGCAAACCGCCCTTATCACCCAAAAGTTTGTTGGTCATCCACGTGGTTGCACTTCCACATACAACAAGTTTCAATCCTTTTTGCGTAGATGCCCAACTGTTCCAAAACATTTCCAAAGCGCGAATAAAGTTTGATTTTGGAGTATCTAGCCAAGGAAGCTCATCGATAAAAACAACCCTCTTATGTTGATCTTTCTTGGTTTCCAGATATTCTTCCAATTGATTAAACGCCTCAAACCAGTCTTGGGGGCGAGAACGTTTTTTCCCACTATACTTTTGCAGTTGCATCTGCCAATTTTTAAGCTGCTCTTGCTTTGAGACCTGATAGATGCCCGTGGTGTAAAAATCAAAGGTATCGTTAAAGAATTGCTTAACCAAATAAGTTTTTCCAATTCTTCTCCTACCATAGACTGCCACGAACTCAGCTCTTGGCGATTCCAAACAAACATGCAGAATGTCTTGTTCACGTTTTCTTCCTATGATGTTCTGATTGTATTCCATAACGCAATTTTTCTGCAAATTTACATAAAAAAAACGAAAAATATGGCGATAGGTGTGCTAAATCTATGTTTTTTTATGAGATTTAGCACACCTATCGCCACTTTTTAGAGGAATCGGCGTTTATTCACATCATTAAAATCGGCGTTTATTCATTCGATTCCTTACATCGGGGGAGCTACTTGATTTTCACCTCCACCTGCGCCTTGGCAGCATCGACACTGGAGCCGCCAACAAACACGAGATACTTGCCCGGCACCACACGGATGGTGTTGGTCTGGGCATCCCAACCCTCGAAACTCTTGCGAGGAAGATCGATGCTTACCATCTGGCGCTCGCCAGCCTTCAAAGATACACGCTTGAATGCCTTGAGACTCTTGATAGGTCCATCCACATCATCTATGCGCTTGATATAAACCTGCGCTACTTCGGTACCCTCTCGCTTGCCCGTATTCTGCAAGGAGAACATCAGCTTGTAATCAGCAGCCTTGCTGCCACGCTTCCTGCTCTTCACCTGCATCAGGGTAGGCTTGCTGTACTCGAAAGAGGTATAACTCAAACCGTAACCGAATGGGAATAAAGGCTCACCCTTGAAATAACGATAGGTACGATCCTTCATCGTATAATCGAGGAAATCAGGAAGATCGTTCACACTCTTATAGAAGGTAACCGGAAGCTTGCCCGATGGATTCACCTCGCCAAAGAGAACCTTGGCTACAGCCTCACCACCCCGCTCACCAGGATACCATGCCTGAAGAATCGCCTCGGCATTCTCTGTCTCAGGAACCATGGCGATGGCACATCCAGAACAGTTGACAAAGACGACACGCTTGCCTGCCTGATGCAGCATGGCGATGACCTGACGCTGAGCCTTCGGCAACTCCAAGTCGGTTCTGTCGCCGCCTTTGAATCCAGGCTCCTCAATCTCAAGCTGCTCGCCCTCCAGATTTGGAGAGATACCGCCTACGAATACCACGGCATCCGCATCGCCCACCTCTGCCAGAATCTGCTCGCTGGTAGGCTTCGAAGTCTTCAGGATATCAAACTGCATCACAGCCACATCTTCCTTCTGGGTATAATCTATCTGAATCTTAACCGGCTTGCCTGCTTTCAGAGAGAGCGGTTTGATGATAGGCGCCACACGACCCCAACACTCCCTCATGTTCACGATGGTATCGCCATCCACTATCAGGCGGCAACCGTCATCAATACCCATATTGATGGTAAGATCCTCATCCCTATCAGGAGTCAACACACCCTCATAGCGGGCTGAGAAATGAGTAAGATTCACACCCGGCGCAAACACGGTGTTACCACCATTGCTCAGATTGATGGCAGTCTTCATCACATCCGTAGCCACCGGCTCGCCCTTCTGTTCCTGATTGTTCCAGTAGGTGGCCTTCATTCCCTCACGGAAGAGGTTGAAACGGCTTTCCTGCACCTCGTTTCTTGTCAAGGTACAAGCCGGAACATACTTCACCTCTGTCCCCTTCATATAGTTGCGGATGCCCTGGAGGATGGTGGTAGAACTGGTAGGATAACCCGAATAGTTGCCTCGCAGCATGATGGAGTCATTGGCATTAGGTCCCATCACCACAATCTTCTGATTGCGGTTCAATGGCAGCAGCTGGTTTCTGTTCTGAAGAAGTACGATGCCTTCTTCAGCTATCTTCTCAGCCAGATCCTTATGAGCCTTGCAGGCGATGACGTTCTCAGGAATCTGAGTCCATGACACGGTTTCATCCTTATCGAAATCGCCGAGCTTGAAACGAGCCACCAGCAGGCGCTTCAGGCTCTGGTTTACCTTATCTTCATTGATCATTCCCGCCTTCACAGCTTTCGGAATAGTACGATAGGCACTGCCGCATTCCAGGTCGGTACCGGCATTCACAGCCTGGGCAGTTGCCTCGGTAGCGGTCTTTGCCGTACCATGATAGCCCGGCATATAGAAATCGTTGACTGCTCCACAATCGGAAGTAATCAATCCCTTGAATCCCCATTCTTCTCTGAGAATCTGGCGCTCAAACTTGGCGTTGGAACAGCAAGGAGCACCATCTATACGCTGATAGGCACACATCACCTCAGCCACATGTCCATCCTGTACCAGCGACTTGAAGGCAGGGAGATAAGTCTCCCACAAATCCCGGGCTGGCAAATTCTCCAGATTGAAGACGTGGCGATTCCACTCCGGACCGCTATGCACGGCGAAATGCTTGGCACAAGCCAGCGTCTTGACATACTGGGGAGCCTTAGACTGATCAGAAGCCGGAACGCCAGGAGCCGCCAGCGGTTTGCCGTCAAACGACTGTCCCTGCAGACCATTCACCACGGCAAGTCCCATACGTGTGGTGAGATAAGGATCTTCGCCATAAGTCTCCTGTCCGCGTCCCCATCTAGGATCACGGAAGATATTGACATTCGGAGTCCAGAAGCTCAGACTCTGATATCTCTTTACATTACCCGACTTCTTCGCCACCTGCGCCTTGGCTCTCGCCTCATCGCTTACGGCAGTAAACACCTGATAGAGCAAGGCATCATCCCAGGAAGAAGCCATGTGCATGGTGATAGGGAAAACCGTGGCATATCCGTTGCGTGCCACGCCATGCAGCGCCTCGTTCCACCATTGAAACTGAGGGATACCCAGTCGGGAGATGGCAGGCGAAGCATCCATCATCAGTTTCGTCTTCTCCTCCAGGGTCAGACGTGAAAGCAAGTCATTGGCTCTTGCCTCGGCAGAAAGGTTAGGGTTCTGATAAGGCAACAGCTGATTGGCTGGCTGTTGGGCGTGAGCTGAGAGCACCAGAGCGGACAGCATGGCCAATGTAAGTATTTGTTTCTTCATAACTGCTATTGTTATTACGTTAATATTGTATAGATTCGTTTTTTAAATGCAAAAATACACATTTTTCCTGAATTCAGAGATAGATGAAGTGTTAAAAAGCTCAACTAGTTTCCATTTTTATGTGATTACTTCCTAATTTTTTCGATTCATTTAAACAATTAAGCCCTTTTTCCTTGCTGATTCCAAATATTAGTGCTAACTTTGCACTCTGAAACAACACTATCTTTTTAGAAGACAAAGATACAAGTAAGAAAGATACAACAAGACAGTAAGATCGCAATGACATGGAAAAGATTCTAATAGTTGAAGACGACATCGCATTTGGAACCATGATTCAGACATGGCTCAGAAAGAAGGGATTCGAGGTGGAGAAAACTACTTCGGTCAAGGCCGCCATACAGGTTTGCGAGGAGGCAGAAAGAGGATTCGATCTGGTATTATCAGATCTCCGCCTTCCCGATCACGACGGCATCTTCCTGCTGCAATGGATGAGAAAGCATGGCGTGCAGGTGCCTTTCATCGTGATGACCAGCTATGCAGAAATTCAGAATGTGGTGCTCGCCATGAAATCGGGTGCTACCGATTATGTGGCAAAGCCTTTCCATCCGGAAATCCTTCTGGATAAGATCAAGGAAGCTATCAAGACTCCGAAAAAACAGGATCCGTATGCAGCCTCAGCAGATAGTCAGCGTTCCACAGACTCAAATTCTACTCCTACAGACGCAGCACCTGGCAAGCAGGCAGGAAACCAGGCTTCATCTACCAATGGGGATGTACCCAAATACCTGGAAGGTGAAAGCGAGGCTTCACGCAAGCTCTACAGTTTCGTTTCGCTGGTGGCCCCTACCCCTATGTCGGTACTCATCCTGGGTGCCAGCGGTACAGGTAAGGAATATGTGGCTAGAAGAATCCATGAACTCAGCACAAGAGCCAACAAACCTTTCTTCGCACTCGACTGCGGTGCCATCCCTAAAGAAGTGGCGGCATCAGAATTCTTCGGTCATGTGAAGGGATCGTTTACGGGAGCAGACCAGGACAAGAAGGGCGCTTTCGAGATTGCCAACGGAGGAACTCTCTTCCTTGATGAGATGGGAAACCTGAACTATGAAGTACAGGTGCAGCTGCTGCGTGCCCTCCAGGAAAGAAAAATCCGTCCGGTGGGAAGCAACAAGGAAATAGATATCGATATCCGACTGGTATGCGCTACCAATGAGAATCTGGCTCAACGCGTGGCAGAAGGCAACTTCCGTGAAGACCTCTACCACCGCATCAATGAGTTTACCATCTACATGCCGGAGCTGAAAGACCGTGGTGCCGACCTCTTCCTCTTTGCCGACCTCTTTATCAAGCATGCCAACAAGGAGCTGAACAGAAATGTGGAAGGACTCGACGGCAAAGCCAAGGAGCGAATTGCCGCCTACAACTGGCCGGGCAACCTGCGAGAACTGAACAATGTAATGAAGCGAGCTACCCTGCTCGCCACAGGAAGATACATCGGAGTAACCGAACTGGAACAGAGTATGGCACATATCCAGCCACAAGCCCCTACCGCCCTGCACGATGAGGAAACAGAACTACAGAGAATAGAAGCTGCGCTGAAAGCAGCAGGTGGCAACAAGAGCAAGGCTGCACAATTGCTCGCCGTGGATAGAAAGACGCTCTACAATAAGATGAAGAAATACGGTATCTGATAGAAAGAAGTACGGCTTTTGATGATATAAGAAAATGGGGAAGCTGGGGAATCTGATGACCATTCCCCAACTTTTTGGGGAATAATTCCACACCAGTTCCACAGTTTCCACAATGTAGAATTCTGGCACAAAAAGCAATTACTACTGATAATCAGACGATTAGATAATTCTTTCGTTTTTTGGCACGCAGATTGTGATATTAGAAAGTGAACACGCCAATGAGCGGTAACGCAAGCAAGGCTATTCACAAAGAAAGTAATAAATATAATATTCACAATAAAAAAACAAAAGATTATGAAGAAGTTAGTTTTCGCAGCTATCGCTGCTATGGTTATGGTTTCAGTTAGCAATGTATTCGCCAGCAACAAGATGGCAAGCGTATCATCAGCTGCTCCAGTTGACACAGTAGCTCCAGCAGAACCAGCTGCTCCAGCAGACACAACAGTAGAGAAAGAGACTCCTGCAGAGACACCAGCTGAAACTCCAGCAGAGACTCCAGCAGACTCTACAGCAACAGATTCTACTGTAGCAGAGTAATATCACCTTTAAAAAATAGTAATTAACTGAGGAAAAGATAGAATAACACTAGTAATTACGCGTCGCTTTCAATCAGGCAGGAGACTAATGATAGAATTCATTGGTCTCCTGGCTTGTTTTTAGCCCTTTTGTTTTCTAATATCATTTTTTTGCATTAACTTTGCAAACAAATATCTATTGAGCAAGATATCAGTCTGCTCATCATTTTAAACGATTTCTCATGCACAAGAACAATATTCCTCTCAAGGTAGCCCTCGGATATAGCGCCATTGCCATTATCATGATTCTGGCAATCAGTCTGGTGTATAGCAATACCAAGAGCATCAATGCCATCAATGAAGCTTCGCGCGAGTATATCCAGAAAAGGGGTGCCGCCGATAGTACCATCTCTTCTCTGCTCAAAGAGGAGCAGAGAAACCTGAAGCAACTGTCTGATGCCATGGCAGGAAGACCTACCCAAAACTATCTGCAGAATAAGGTGAAGAATCTGAATACGGGAAAGGATTCCATACTGGTTCACTCCAAGGCACCTCAAACCCACGAGGCGAAGAAGACTACGGTAGAGGTATTGAAGACCCGAAGGGGGTTCTTCCGCCGACTCGCCGATGCCTTCAAGAAGGAGCACGCCGAAACCTTGAGCGTAAAACAGGACAGCAACCGGGCTGTCATCGATTCTGTTACCACCCCAGTAAACGTGGCGGAAAACGTAGCGACCATCCTCGACCAGATAGACAAGAAGGAGAAAGTGGAAACGCAAGGCCACAAGCAGAGCATCAATAGGGAGATGGAAGAGCTGAAGATGGTGAGTGCCAAACTCGCCCTGCGCTCCGCCAAACATCTGAGCGATGTACACCAGCGTGAAAAAGATAACATGCAGGAAGCCATCGAGAAGGCGATGGAAGCAAGAAAGCATCTGTTGTGGCAGATGGAACTGCTCGCCATCGTAGCCTTCTTTGCCATCGTCATCATGATCTGGTTTATCTGGCGCGATGCCAGAAAGGAGCGTATCTACAGGGAAAACCTGGAGGCTGCCAATGAGGAAATCCAGCGTATCATGAACCAGCGCGAACGCCTGCTCCTCACCATCACCCACGATATCAAGGCGCCAGCTGCCTCTATCTCGGGCTTCATCGATCTGATGAAAGATTACGTCAGCAATCCTCAAGGCCTCGAATGCCTCCAGAACATCAAGAACTCTGCTGCTCATCTTTCACATCTCGTTGCCTCGCTGCTCGATTATCATCAGTTGGAGAACGGACTGATGAAGGTTCAGCCTACCTCTTTCTCACCGGCACAACTGGTAGCAGAATCGGTAGAGGGAATGAAATTGCGGGCAGAAGAGAAAGGACTGGAGATTTCATTCGAATGCAAGATGAAGGGGATGGAGTACTTCCGTGCTGATGCCTTCCGCATTCGTCAGATATTGGATAATCTGGTAAGCAACGCCATCAAATATACCGACCGGGGCAGCGTTACCATCCAGGCACAGGTTTCAGAAATTCTGGACAAGCCTACGCTTACCCTGAGCGTAAAGGATACGGGAAAGGGAATGACCGATGAGGAGAAACAGAAGGTGTTCCAGGCGTTTACGAGATTGAAGAGCGCCCAGGGCATCGAGGGCACCGGTTTGGGATTGTCCATCACCCAGGAACTGGTTTCGTTGCTTGGTGGAGAAATCATCCTCCACTCTACCCTGGGCAAAGGTTCTACCTTCATCGTCACCATCCCTATCGAGCCAGCACCAAAGGAGGAGTCTCAGGAAATGGCTCCATCAGAAATTGAGCATGATCCTTCTCCCGATTCTGCTCAAGATAAGGAAGGACAGAATTCCGGCAGCCATCAGGTTACTGATATAAAGAAGAAGCCGGAATTTGCCAACCACAAGATTCTGATTCTGGATGATGACAAGCTGCAGCTCCAGCTTCTCCAGGAGATGTTGCGCCGCATCGTAGGCGATACCTGGCAGGTTTTCGCCTGCAATCATGTGATGGATGCCCTCACCACGCTGCATAACGAACAGCCAGCCCTGATGCTGATGGATATTGAAATGCCGGAGATGAACGGCATGGATATGATTGCCCACATCAACCATACCAATATGATGGTGGTGGCGATGACGGCTCACGATACAAGCATCCTGGAACAGCTTCTGAAAGCCGGCTTCGACGATTGCCTGTTCAAGCCATTCAGCATGGAGAAACTGTCTGATATCCTGGGAATAGAGTCCCAGCCTCAGCCCCAGCTGGATGCTCTTCTTGCTTTTGCCGGAGGCGACGAAGAAGCGGCGAAGGAGATTCTTGATACCGTGAAGCAGGAACTTGCCGCTCATCTCACGAATCTGAAAGAAGCCGTAGAAGAAGAAGCCTTATCTACCGACCGCATAGGAAAGGCGGCACATAAGCTCCTCCCTATCGCCACCATGATGCAGATGGGATGCCTCGAAGAACTCAAGGATCTCTCCCCAGAATACATAGGCGAGATAGAAGAAGCCGAGATCAGAGAAAAACTGAAGGTTGTGATTACGACCTTATCTGCTGCGGTGTCAGACCTGTATGCTTCTTGAAATAGCGGCAGAAGAAACTGACATCGGCAAAATGAAACTCCCAAGCCATCTCCTTGATGCTTTGCGTGGTCCGCTTAAGATGCATCTTGAGTTGCAGAATCACGTATTGGTCGATGATGGTCTTGGGGGTATGCCCCGTCACCTGATTCACGATGTTGGTCAGATATTTCGAGGAGATATTCATCTTTTCGGCATAATAGTTCACATCTCTTGAAATCTTGTAATCCTTCTCCAGAAGCATCATAAACCGATTGAACAGTTCTCTTACGCGATAAGATTTTACTTCATCTGGTCGGTATTGCGGATTGCGCTGAAGATACTCATGAAAACCGATGAAGAACGCCTTCAACTGGCATAATACCAACTGCGAGATGCAGGTACATTCCGACTGGTCGAAATATACCTTCAATAAACCAAACATCCCATTGATGATGTTTGTTACTACGGGGGTATCCTGCCGGCAGCGGTCTTCCCGCAAGGAAGAATACACCGTCTGCTCCAGCTGCAAGCTTGCTTCGCGAAGCAAGGAAGGATTATATTTCAGGATTTCGGCCTGGAAACTGTTCGCTGTTTGAGGGGATTTACAATCCCCGTTTTCAGTTTCAGGGGATTTGCAATCCCCGTCAACCTTCAATTCCACTACATCATTCGGGAAGAGCGTAATCACCGCCCCCTCATAAAGTTCCCAATCCTTATAATTCACATTCAGCCTCGCCTTTCCCTTCCGGCAAATCAATATCGCTCCGTAAGTCAAAACTTGCGGACCCTCCTGCCATTCCTCCAAACCAGAGAGGAAAAGACTTGCTTCCTGCTGACTGCTTAATTCTGATAATTCCATCTACACCTTATTATATATAGAGTTATTATATCTCTTTATTCCTATTTCGGTTGCAAAATTACACAAAATATGTGATATAAAAGAACTATTATTCCCAAATCGTCCATCCACTGCGAAATATTTAAAGCGATTGTTCGCCCAAAACTCCGTACCTTTGCACCCGAAATTCAAAAAGTTATGATCAATGATTAAGAACATCTTATTTGTAAGCCTTCTGCTTGCAGGAGGAACCCATTGGGCTTCGGCTCAATCACAAACCACCGGAGGGACGGCAGCTTCCTTGCCTGCCAGCAAGAAAGAAAACATGACCATCAACCAACTCTTCCAGAAGGTGGAGGATAACAGCAAGAGCCTTCGCACTTCATTATCAGGAGTAGAAGCAGCCCATCTCGGCATCGAAGCGGCCAAAAGCAAGAAACTGCCCGACCTCGATGCTTCCCTCTCATTCAGCTATATCGGCAATGCGCTGATTACCGATCGTGATTTCAGCAACGTTCATGGTCTGAAATCCCCACATTTCGGCAACAATTTCGCCTTCCAGGCACAGCAGGTGGTTTATGCCGGTGGAGCCATCAATGCAGGCATCAAGCTCGCCGAACTCGGAAAGCAGCAGGCAGAAGTAGGCGTAAAACTCACCCGTCAACAGATTCGCTTCATCGCACTCGGTCAATATCTCGACCTCTATAAGATAGACAACCGCATCAAGGTGTATGAAAAGAACATCGAGTTGACCCGCCAGCTCATCGACGACATCAAGGAGAAACAGACGCACGGAATGGCGCTGAAGAACGACATCACCCGATACGAACTCCAGATGGAAAGCCTCAAACTCGGTCTTACGGCGCTCCGAAACAACCGGAGCATCCTGAACCATCAGCTTTGCAATACCCTAGGAATGAACCAGGGAAGTCAAAAGAATGAAGGAAGCCAGATGAACCAGACAAGCCAGGAGATTCAGATTATCCCCGATGCCACTATCGCCGACAAGACCTACGGCAAGGAGGGTGAGGCTTACTGGCAGACGGCAGGCACCCTGAATTCCCCACTTCTGGAACAGAGCAGTAACGCCATCCGCATCGCCGAACAGAAAGAAAAGATTGCCAAGAGCGACCTTCTTCCAAAAGTAGCTTTCGTTGCTGCAGATAACTTCGATGGACCTATCCTCTTCGAATTGCCACCTGTTGACAAGAACCTCAACGTCTGGTATGTGGGCGTAGGCGTGAAATACAGCCTCAGCTCTCTCTTCAAGAGCAACAAGCGCATCAAGCAGGCTGCCATAGAGACCCGACAGGCAAAAGAGGCACATGCCGTTCAGGCAGAGCAGCTCAACAACAATGTGCAGGCTGCCTACGTGCAGTATCAGCAAACCTACGTAGAACTGGAAACGCAGCGAAAGAGCGTGGAGCTGGCACAGCAGAATTACGACGTGATGAATGCCCGCTATCTCAGCCAGCTCGCTCTGGTTACGGATATGGTGGATGCCTCCAACCTCAAGCTCAATGCCGAGCTCAGTGAGGTGGATGCCCGCATCAACATCGTCTATGCCTACTATCGCATGAAGTATGCGGCAGGAGAAATTTAATTTTAAAAACAGAAATAAGAGTTTTTATCGAAAACAATTATCAAGAGATTATGAGCAAGAAGATTATCAAGAGAATATATAATGTAGTGATTATCCTCCTTTTTCTGGGAGCTATCGGCTGGTGCTTCAGCCATTTCTATCATGGCAGCGATGTGGCTTACACAGATGATGCACAGGTAAACCGCCATATCACCCCTATCAATACCCGTGTACCGGGATTCATCAAGGAGATTCGTTTCAACGACTATCAGCACGTAAAGAAGGGCGATACCCTTGTTATCATCGAGGATGCAGAGTTCCGTCTGCATGTAGCTCAGGCAGAGGCAGGCTTGCGTGGATCCAAGTCAAGTTCTTCGGTGGTAACCGCCAGCATGGGTACCACCAATACCAATGTGCAGACAGCGGCTGCCGGCATCGAGGAGGCTCGTGTGGATATGATGAATGCCAAGCAGGACTTCGACCGTTTTGCGGCTTTGATGAAGAAGGATGCGGTAACCCGTCAGCAATATGACAATGCTTATGCCCGCTATCTGGGAGCCAAGGCACGTTATGAGCAGGCTAGCAGCCGCAAGGCAAGTGCAGCTTCTGTCCGCAATGTGCAGACCCAGCAGCTTGGCGGTTCCCGTGCCGGAGAGAGCGTGGCAGAGGCACAACTCAATCTAGCTCGCCTGAATCTTTCCTATACTGTAATCGTGGCAACCTGCGATGGCGTGATGGGAAGAAAGGATATTCACGAAGGCCAGTTGGTACAGCCTGGTCAGTTGCTGGCTCGCATCGTGGATGATAACGATGTATGGGTGGTAGCCAATTATCGTGAGACTCAGATGGACGGCATCACCGTGGGCAAGACTGTAGATTTCACCGCCGATGCCATCCCGGGTGTAGTATTCCATGGCAAGGTAGAAGCCCTTTCTGCCGCAGCCGGCAATGCCTATTCCATGATTCCTGTGGATAATGCCACCGGCAACTTCGTAAAGGTAGAGCAGCGTGTGCCTGTGCGCATCGCCCTTACCAAGGACAATGACCCGAAACAGATAGCCCTGCTCCGTGCCGGACTGAACGTAGAAACCAAGGTCCACATCAAATAGAATGTTCTATAAACTCTTAATTCCGCAACACTATATTTAACATTATTTATAAGTGCCTGAGCAACAAAAAGTTACCCAGGATTTTGCCATGT
>PPYF01544546.1_pt1 | contig 34246 bp, 24 predicted proteins | sample 1559871 | NCBI WGS metagenome assembly PPYF01 (sample SAMN08240021, study PRJNA423297) | Human gut metagenome, whole genome shotgun sequencing project.
TCTTTCCTCTCTGAAAAATAAATGTTTTTATTGCTTATTATCCGCACCCAAAAAGTTGCATTTATAAGTTGAACTCAAGCTTTTATCTAAAACTTTATAGCTGATATTGGTTCCGGAGAACAATTGTTCCAATACATTAAAAACATTTTTTTGTTTACTTTTTATACTAACGATACGTGAGGTATTAACTTGTTTGTTATTGTAGAAGAAATGAAAGTCTGATTGTTTTTCAATTTCATCCAGTACCTCCTGTACAGATTTGTTGTTCACATCTATGTTTAAAAGAACATTTTGACTGTAGCTATCGGACGCGTAGGCTAATCCGACACAGATAAATAACATTATTACGGATAGTTTCATACATAATGGTATTTTCTTCAGGAGCATGAACCTAACATTCATCTTCCTGAAATGTTGGAAGCTAAAATAATTTGTCATAGATTTGTAAATGATTTAGAGTTATAAAAAAGTTGCTTATACTTGTCGCCAAACAAGTTTGCGATGGATTTTCATACGGGGAAATACGCCAATATTTTCCCGTATGTTTTGTTTTCAAGGGGGATTATTTTCTTTCATGAGATTTGATAAATAAGGTTACACTTAATATAATTCAACGATCGTTTTTTCTTTAATATTTCCTTCTTGCCCAGTTTGAGGGTCTATGAAGCGATATTGAATACCGGAAGCCAAACGGAAATGTTCGAGGATTAGTTGTAAGTGCTGTCCATCGAAAGGTCCTGTGAAGGAGTTGTTATATAACTTGTCGTTTTTTACGATGAACTCGACATTGAAACGTTTGCTTAACACTTTCAATGCTTCGTTAAATGGTGTGTTCCGGAATACGACCAAGCCGTCTTTCCAGGAAGTTTGTGTCGGAATATATGGTTTGTCGACTTTAACTTTTTTAGTATATTGGTTATAAGTGAATTCTTCATTCGGTTTCATTAAAAATGATTTATGCTTCTGATTATCGTCTAAAAATGAAAGTCGAATGGAGCCAGATACCAAGGTGGTCCTTACGCTGCTGTCGGCTGCATAGGCTTCCATATTGAATTCGGTACCGAGTACTTCTGCTTTGATATCAAATGGGGTGCTGACAGTGAAACGTTTACTTTTGTCTTTATGGACGGAAAAGTAGGCTTCACCGTTCAGCACAACATCACGTGTGTTACCTGTAAAACGCGTCGGGTGCTTCAGATAGGAACGTGAGTTTAACCATACTTTTGTTCCGTCCGGTAAATTGACTGCAGCGACCATTCCTGGATTAGTTCTGATTTCTATATATTCGATCGGATCTTTTTTTAATGCGAAATATATAGTGGAAATGATAAGCGGAAGGATGAGGATTGCCGCAATACGTTGTATCCAGGCGGATAGAGAAATTTTCCGGTGGGAATGTATCTTGCTTTTTACTTTTTTCAGGGCTGTACCTGAATCTGTTTGCCGGATACAAGTCAATGTCTCAGTTGCCAGGCATATAGATTGTATGTCCCGGGCTATTTTTTTGTTTTCTTCTGATGCAGAGATCCAATCTTCTACTTCTTGTTGCAGAGGTATGGAGAGGGTTCCGGTGAAATAACCCAAAAGTATCGATTCGTTTATTTGTTTATGTTTGTCCATAATTGTCCTTTTATAAATATGACTGACGAAAAATGAAATCTCCTAAATGAAAAGTGATTTTTTTTCATGTATTTGTAATTGTTCGTTGGATTAGAAAATATTATATTTGCAAATAAGTATAAATATTTCCGATTAAAACTTATAGAACAGTGATTTGTATGTCTTGTAATATTTCTGATATAGTGGCAGACGAAACTCTTTTTCAGGAAATCCAAAGGGGAGATGAAAAAGCGTTCGATGTCCTTTTTTTGAAGTATTACCCTTCCTTGTGTGCTTATGCCCAACGGTTTGTCGAGTATGACGACGGGCAGGAAATTGTACAGGATGTGATGGTTTGGCTGTGGGAGAATCGGGAGATGCATACGTTTGAGATCTCTCCGAAGAGCTATCTGTTTAAAGCTGTGAAGAACCGTTGTTTGACGTTGATCAGCCGAAATGAAATAAAACAGAAGATTATTAATACATTGTACGACAATCAACAATTAGAATATGAAGATCCTGATTTTTATATCGTGGAGGAACTGAGTCGTAAGATAGAAGAGGCGTTGCAACGGCTTCCCGACAGTTACCGGGAAGCATTCGAGTTAAATCGTTTCCAGCATATGACGTATGGTGAAATAGCGACGTGTCTGGAAGTTTCTTCCAAGACAGTCGATTATCGTATTCAGCAGGCATTGAAGTTGCTTCGTGTAGAGTTAAAGGATTATTTACCGATATTACTTGCCATTCTTTAAAACAATTATTGTATAGAACAAACTTTTTTGTGATTCCAGTTCATTAGAGAATTGGACAATAACCTCTGCCTTCCCGTATTTTCTATTTCGATTAAGATATCAGATCGTTTTAGTTTGATATTTTGATACTGCTTTTTTCTGTTTTGCTGATAAACGAAAATGTGATATAGGCAGAAAATGAAAGTATGTTGTTTGGGGAGAGATAGAAAGGGGAGAAACGCTTACATTTGAGAAAAGCTTAACCCCTTGAGAATTGCTTGTGGCAAAAGAGATTGGTGGAGGTTCGGATATTTGAAAAGAAATTCAGGGCTTTATGGGCATGAGGACGGTCGTCATAGGAACGGAGACCGTCCTCGTTGCCGTGAGGTGCCGAGATCTTTATATATGAAGACGGTCGTCGGGCCAATGAAAACCGTCTTTGTTGGAAAAACTGTGCACCTTGTGGCAGGAAGTTCTTTTAGAAAGATAAAAAGCCGGATTGCGAAGCGATTTACGAAAGGAGCATATCTTTGTTAAATAAACGATATTATACAATAAGTGTTTTCATCCATTTTTCGGCCACCTGCAATGTTTCTGGTTTGCCGACATCTATCAGATGAAGGTCTTCGTCAGCGTAGGCGTGGATGTTGGCCTTGGCGCAGATGGAGAGGTAGAAGTTGATGATCGAAAACTTGCCGGTCCATTCTTCCATCCAGTCGAATATTTTAGGAGACAGTACATGTATCCCGCTGAAGGCATATTCGTTATATTGGTTCGGATCGAAATCGGGGTAGAACGATTTTACTTCGCCCGTCTCACGGTTGCGCCAGCCGCATAGTTTATTTTCCTTATTGAAAAGCAGATAGCGGGAAGTGTTGCGTTTGCTGACTAATAATGTAGCCAACGGATTTGTTTCTGCATGATGATTGTAAAGCGCACGGAGGTCGATGTCGGACAGGATGTCGACATTGTGTATCAGAAACGGCTCATTGCCTTGTAAAAAGGCGGCGGCATGTTTGATTCCCCCACCGGTATCGAGCAGATAATCCCGCTCGTCGGAGATATGGATCTGAATACCGAAATTATTATTGGCTGCCAGAAAGTTGATGATCTGGTCTCCCAAATGATGAATGTTGATAGCTATCTGGTGAAAGCCGGCATCTTTCAATTTGAGGATTACATGTTCGAGCATAGGTTTCCCATTGATAGGAAGTAATGCTTTTGGAGTACTGTCGGTCAGCGGTTTGAGGCGTGTTCCCAAACCGGCAGCGAAAATCATTGCTTTCATAATATTGCGTTAAAGAGTTGTTCAATGTTTTGTTCCCTGTGTACGAGGTCTACCCGGACACCGAACTTAGAATGAATATGTTCCGCCATATGCTGGGCAGAGTAGACCGAACGATGCTGGCCCCCCGTGCAGCCGAAACAGATCATCAGATTGGTGAATCCTCGGTCCATGTAACGTTTGACAGAAGCATCCACAATTTCATAAGCATGATCCAGGAAACGAGTGATCTCTCCGTCTTCTTCGAGGAAACGGATCACCGGTTCGTCCAATCCGGTAAAATGATTGTAACGTTCGTATTTACCAGGGTTATTGATGGCGCGGCAGTCAAAGACAAATCCGCCGCCATTGCCACTCGGATCGTTGGGAATTCCTTTTTTATAGGCAAAACTGACGATCTTGACTTTGAGCGTATGCTTCTGGATGTCGTCATAGAACTGAGACAGGTTTGTCTGCTCCCGTAGTACGGTACATAAATAGGGATACTCCGGATAATCTTCTTTCAAAAGTTGCCGGAGGTTGTCGATAGCGAAGGGGACACTTTGGATAAAATGCGGTTTCTTTTCGAAATATCCCCGGAAACCGTAGGCTCCCAAGACCTGTAAAGTCCTGAAAAGAACGAAATGGCGTAATTGCCGGAAGAAATGCTTTTCGTCTATGTCCATATACCCGCGTAGTGCTTGCAGATAGTCGGCTATCAATTCCTGTCTCAACTCAGCGGGATATTTGGCTTTCGCCTGCCAGAGGAAAGAGGCGACATCATAGTAGATCGGGCCTTTGCGTCCTCCTTGGAAATCAATAAACCAGGGTTCGCCATTTTTTACCATCACGTTGCGCGACTGGAAATCCCGGTACATGAATGTCGGTGTATGGTCTTGCAGAAGGACATCGCTCATTTTCTGGAAATCATCTTCCAAAAGGTTTTCCTGGAATTCCATTCCGGTAGCTTTCAAGAAACAGTATTTGAAATAGTTCAGGTCCCAAAGGATCGAACGCCTATTGAATTCGGGTAGAGGATAGCATTGGCTGAAGTCGAACCCCTCCGCACCTTTAAACTGCAGAGTCGGCAGAAGTGTGATCGTCTTGTGTAGCAAAGACTTTTCCGTCTCGTCGAAGAAACAACTTTTCCGTCCTTTCTCAATTGCTTGAAAGAGCAAGGTGTCGCCCAGGTCTTCCTGAAGATAGAACGATTTATCAACCGACCAGCAATAAACCTGGGGAACGGGCAATCCCTTTTCCCGGAAATGCGCGGCCATATAAATAAAGGCATTGTTTTCCTCTATGGAAGTTCCGCTAACTCCGATCAGGGAAACGGGACCTGACAATCTGAAATACCGGCGGTTAGAGCCGGAAGAGGATAGTTCGGTTATATCAGTTGCCGGTGAACCGGTATGTGTCTGGTAAAGTTGTTTTAATTCTTCAGTAATCATGTTTTTCTATTTTCGGCACTAAAGTAGCAAACAATTGACAATTGGCAATTGAGAATTGACAATTTTGTTGGGAAATAAGAGAGGCGGACGTACCGTTTTACCGGAACGCCCGCCTTCTTTATGACCATTAATCTCTAATTGTCTCTCTTTTTAATTGTCAATTGATTAAAGAATGCCTTGTGCCATCATCGCTTTGGCTACCTTCATGAAGCCCGCAACGTTTGCACCTTTCACGTAGTTTGTGTAGCCGTCGGCTTGTTTGCCGTATTTTACGCATTGTTCGTGGATATTCTGCATGATGCTTTTCAGTTTGGCATCAACCTCTTCACTGCTCCAGCTCAGTTTCTGAGCGTTCTGCGTCATTTCCAGACCGGAAACAGATACACCGCCGGCATTGGCTGCCTTACCCGGAGCGTACAGGATCTTAGCATCCAGGAATGCGTCGATAGCTTCAGGAGTAGAAGGCATGTTGGCTCCTTCCGATACGGCGATACAACCGTTGGCGAGCAATGTCTTGGCATCTTCTCCGTTCAGTTCGTTCTGAGTCGCACTCGGCATTGCAATGTCGCATTTTTCTCCCCAAGGACGAGCACCTGCCACATACTTGCAACCATATTGTTCTGCATATTCACGGATACGGCCACGATAGAGGTTCTTCAGTTCCATGATGTAATCCAGCTTAGCGCGGTCGATACCGTCCGGATCGTAGATGTAACCGTCCGAGTCGGACATCGTCACGACTTTAGCGCCGAGGCTGATCAGCTTTTCAACGGTATATTGGGCTACGTTACCTGAACCTGAAACGCAAACGGTCTTTCCCTTGATGTCGATTCCCCTTGTATTCAGCATTTCCAGCAGGAAGTAAACATTTCCGTAACCGGTAGCTTCGGGACGGATCAGTGAACCGCCGAATTCGCGTCCTTTACCGGTGAATGTTCCCGTGTTTTCCTGAGCCAGTTTTTTATACATTCCGTACATATAGCCGACTTCGCGTCCGCCAACACCTATATCACCTGCGGGAACATCCGTGTCCGGGCCGATATGACGCCATAATTCCAATACGAAAGCCTGGCAGAAACGCATGATTTCAGCGTTTGACTTACCGCGCGGGCTGAAGTCGGAACCTCCTTTGCCACCACCCATCGGCAGGGTTGTCAGCGAGTTCTTGAAAGTCTGTTCGAAAGCCAGGAACTTAAGGATCGACTGGTTTACAGAAGCGTGAAAACGGATACCACCTTTGTACGGGCCGATCGCATTGTTATGCTGGATACGGTATCCCATGTTGGTTTGGATCTGTCCCTTATCATCCATCCAGGTTACGCGGAAGGAGAAAATACGATCGGGAATACAAAGACGTTCGATCAGGTTGCTCTTTTCGAATTCGGGATGTTCGTTGTAAACCTCTTCGATTGTTCCTAATACTTCTGAAACTGCCTGATGATATTCCGGTTCATTCGGAAATCTTCTCTTTAAGTTGTCTAAAACTTCACTTGCCTTCATAAGACTGATTTTATTTAGAATGTTATATTTATAATGTCAATTTGTTAACCGGTAGCCGTTTTTTTATGACCTCGCAAAGGTAAGCTAAAATTTTACACAAACAAATATTTGAAAGAAAAAATGCATTAAAAATATCATTTCGGTATTTTAATCGGGTAAAAGTAACTAAATGTCACTCGTCTCTTCGCCTTCTGCTCTTATAGATAGGGACGAACACAATGATAGCTGACGCAACCAAGGCAAAAACGATGTCGAAGGTTATCTTTTCGCTGTATGCAAGCATCATGTAGCAAAGGATACCCCACAAAAGAGTGATACATACGGCTTGACTATTTGTAATCTTTCTGCGTGCCATAGTTTACAATTGTTTAGTTGGATGAAACAAGCGAGCCGAAGTAAATGACCAAGGCCAGGAATACGGCTACAAGGATAAAAAGAACGATGATCTGTTTTTCGAGGGGCAGATGTCGGAGGAACGGAACGTGGCGTACCCAACCGGAAACGGCTTGGAGCTGCTCGTCCTCTTCGTCTTCTTTCGGAAATTCGTATCCGTTTGCTTCCAGAATCTCCTTTGCACGGGGAACTTCGCTTTCAAGCAGTTCGATGCGGATGCCGCCCACATTGGCCGGGTATTGGATCCGGCTCGTATATTCGTTTCTCAGGTAACAGTTGACCCCTTCCGATTTCAGGAGGGATTCGATCATCTGTGCTGCTTCCGGTTCATAGAAACGGGCTATTTCGACTATTTTATCTTCCATATTAATATGTTGTTAATGTAAATGATGATTTACCCGTTTATTAATTTATCTGCAATTTCTGTAGCCTGGCGGATACGGTCGGCCATGCCGATGCCGCCTTTGATGTTTCCGGCCAGCGTGAGGCCGGGGTAACGCGCTTGCAGTTCGTCGATCGTTTCGAAGCGGGAGCCGCTGCTCTGTTCATATTGCGGAATGGCATGTTCGTGACGGAAGATACGGATCATATCGGGTTCTGTCTCTTCCGGGAATTTCAGCATGGTGTGGAGCTCGCGCCTGATGAGCGCTTTCAGCTCCTCTTCCGGCCAGGTCGTCAGGTCGGCATGCTTTACGCCTCCGATAAAGAACGAGAAGAGAGCACCCTCTTCCGGAGCCCGTCCGGTAAAACAAGCGGAGGGGAAAAGAATTCCGAGTACGTCTTTTTTCTCACAGGAAGGAACCAGGCCTCCAAACGCATCGAAGCGTAATGCACCGGTGTCGCGGAACCCGACGCTGGCCTGTACGACTGGTGCATAATGCAGGTTGCTGATCCGCTCCATCTTTTCTTTCGGGACGAAAGGCAACAGGGCGGGCAATGTATAAGCACCGGTGGTTGTGATTATCCGTTCCGCAATAATGGTCTGTTCGCCGTCGGCTGTCGAATAGGTAGCCATCCATTTGTCTGCACAAGGGCGGACCGTGACGTCGGCGGCCGAAAGTGTGATGCGGGCCGGACCGATTGCCTCGGCCATCGCACCGGTCAGTTTGTCCAATCCTCCGGCGGCTGAAAATACTTTCTTGCTGGCGAGACGGTCGCGATCTGTTTTCGGCTGCTTGGCTTTCGCGATGGTTCCGCGGATGAAGCTCCCGTATTGCTGTTCCAAGTTGTAGAGCTTCGGGAGCGCATAACGAGTGACGAGCTTCATCGGATCGCCGGCGTAGACACCGGACAGAAACGGGTCTACCGCATAGTGCAGGAACGATTTACCCAGGCGGCGGGCAGCTAACTCGCCGACAGATTCATCCGGGTTATTGCCTTTTGCCCGAAACGGCTCTCCGAGGATACGGAACTTGTCGCCAAGCGTGAACAGAGGAGTCGTGACCGCACTGAACAGTCCGGACGGGAGAGCCCGGAACCGGTTCCCTTTCCAGATCAGCCGGCGCTTGGATTCTTCGCGGGCAGTCTCCAGTGCACAGGCTGGGGAGAGGGCTTCGAATAGTTCGGCGACTTCGGGATAGGAGACTACACCTGTATTGGGGCCGCTTTCGTAGACAAAATCCTTTTCGCGGAACGTATGGATTTGTCCTCCGACACGATCAGCCTTTTCGAGGATATGAATGTCTTTTCCGGCGCGGGTCAACCAGAAGCCGGTTGTCAATCCGGTCAGTCCGGCGCCGATAATCAAAATATCTGTCTGTTGGGGTTCCATTGCGTTATACCGGTTTAGAAAATGATTTATTTGTTCCGAGCATCAGCTTGTCCAGCGAAGCCGCTACGTTTCGGACGAAAAGCCTGCCTTCAGGTGTCATCCTGATTTGATTTTCGTCAAACTCGACCAATCCGTCCTCTGCAAATTCGCGTAGACAGGCTTCGTCATAGGCGGTTGCCTGCTTGATGGAGCGGGCGGGGACGGAAAGCTGTTCCGACAGTTCGTTCCAGTCGATCCGGTAGTTGCACATTAACATTTCGATTGCCTCCCGTGTGATCTGTTCCTCCCGGCTCAGGAGATATCCTTTGGCGACAGGCAAGATGCCGGCTTCGACTTTCTCGATATACTCCATGATGTCTTTTGTGTTCTGGGCGTAAGCCGTTCCGAGCTGGCTGATCCCTGTCACGCCGAAAGCATAGACCTGACCGGTTGTGCGGCGCGTGCAATATCCCTGGAAATTACGATGTAGTTGTCCGTTCAGCAAAGCTGTGTATAACTCGTCGTCTTTGCGGACGAAATGATCCAGCCCGATCGGCTGGTAGTCCGCTTCGCATAAGATTTTGCGGGCCGCTTCGAACATCCGGCTCTTCTCGTCGCCCGAAGGCAGTCCGGTTTTTTCCAATACCTTCTGCCGGGGGAAAGCCCAGGGCACATGCGCATACGAAAAGGTGACGAGCCGGTCCGGTTTCAGGGAAACGGCTTTTTCGATCGTTTCGGCAAAACTCGCTTCCGTCTGGTGGGGCAAGCCGTAGAGGAAATCCATGTTGATGCGTACTCCGCATGAGCGCAGGATCGTTACGATTTCTTCCGGTTGCAGCAGCGGGACTTGTCTGTGTACGGTTTGCAGGACTTGTTTGTTGAAGTCTTGGATGCCGATGCTAAACCGGTTGAATCCCGCGGTTGCCAGTTTCTCCCAATCCTGCCCTGTCATCCAGCCAGGATGACATTCGATTGCTTTTTCCGGATTTTCAATCAATTCGAACGTATCTGAAACATGTGCGTTCAACTCTTTCAGCTCAAAAGCCGGAAGAAATGTCGGGGTTCCTCCGCCGTAATGGATCTGCGAGACTTTACGTTTCTTATCGAGTAAAGGCAGTATCAGGTCGATCTCTTTATGTAATGCGGCTACATATCGATCTATGATTTCAGGCTTGGGAGCGGCGTAAGAATTGCATCCGCAATAATGGCAGAGACGTTGGCAGAAAGGAATATGAAAATAGAAGGAAACCGATTCCGGCTGCTGGCGGTTGGATTCACGGATGGCATCCGCATAATCCCGGCTTGTGAACCCGTCATGAAAATAGTTTGCCGGCGGATAGCTGGTGTACCGGGGAACCGGCACATTGTATTTATCTAAAAGTTCTTGTTTCATATCGTATTTTTATCTTTTCTGAAAACCGTTACTATATAAATGAGGGATATCAGGGCGATGCTTGCCTCGAAGAAGAAGAGTCCGTGATAACCCGTATGATCTGCAATTCTTCCACTCAGGATGGCCATCAACATGCCGCTGAGATGCGTGATGACCGTCTGGATCGTGAAATCCGTCCCTTCGCGCCCGGGGCGTACACAGTCCATTGCCGTCGTATAGACCACGATCGTCGCCATCCCGTAGCTGCCCCACAGAAGGAAAATCCCGCCGTAGAGCATGGGCGTCGTCGGATGCACGTAGGAGAGTCCGAGGAAGTAAAGTGTCGCCATCAAGACAAACACCGCGAACAGGATGCGCGCGCGGAAACGGCCGATCCGCCGTACGATCATCCCTCCGGCAAACGAGGAGAGGAACCCGACGAATGTCCCCGCCACTCCGCTCATCACCCCGATCTCCTTCATGTCGTAGCCCAGGTCGACCAGCCAGGGTTTCAGCATGGCGAGCGTACCGATCAGGCCGGAATAGTAAAGAAAGAGGAAACCGATCTGTTTCCAGATGCTCCGGCGGGCGAAGAAATAGATCACGTCTGCCTTTTTGGCCCGTTCGTGCGCTTCCTTCGGCTGGATGCGGATGCCTTTGTTGAAAAAGAGTGGCAGAAGGGCGGCGATGACGAACAGCGCGACGCAAGGCAGCAGACCGTTCCAGCCGATTTGCTTGAAGAGCAGGAGCAAGACACCGCCCCCGATCATCGAACCTCCGAAACTTCCCATCGACTGCATGCTGTTTGCAAGGCTTTTATCTTTCCGGCTGAAAGCGAGTACCGCCAACGCGTCGGTCGCGATATCCTGCGTGGCGGAGGCGACGAAGGATATGATGATCAAGGCGACGATCGTATAGAAGTCCGTATGGAAATCAAGGAAAGCGACGGCGAAGATCAGGCCGGCGTAGATCAGTTCGGAAGAAAAAATCCACCGTTTATAGTCGCCCGTCGTCACGGCATGGCGGTCTACCATCGGCGACCAGAGGAATTTCAGGATCCAGGGCAGCTTGATCAGCTGGAGAAGCCCGATGGCCGAGAGTGAAAAGTTCTCCTGCCGCATCATGACGGGGATGACGGTGGAAAAGAAGCTCATCGGGATCGTCTGCGCAATGTAGAGGCAGAAGAAGGTCGCGAGGTTGTATGTTTTGTCTTTCTGTATCATAATATCGTTATATAATCATCCGGCTTCCGGACGAGGCTTTAAGAGTTTTCAAAGTGTCGTCCGAACTTCGGCCGGGACTTTTGGAGTTTTCAAAGTGTCGTCCGAACTTCGGCCGGGACTTTTGGAGTTTTCAAAGTGTCATCCGAACTTCGGCCGGGACTTTAAGAGTTTTCAAAGTGTCGTCCGAAGTTCGGTCGGGGACTTTAAGAACTTTTAAAGTGTCGCCCGAACTTCTGCCGAGACTTTTAAAAACTCAATTGTATATTCCCGCCGATCGTGAACGGCCGTCCTTTTTGTGCCAGGCCCTTTCCGCCTGTCTCGAAATAGAAAGCCGAATAGTCTGCACCGGTCATATTTTTCGCCCAGATCGCAAAGGTAATAAAATCTTTTGTGGCAGATACTTTTGCATTCAACAGTCCGTAATAAGGTTGCGAAACCTTGTTGTCTTCTTTCCACAGGATGCGTCCCGTCCCGGTGTAGTTCGCGCTGACCGTGAAGCGGTCGATGTGACGGCAAGGGTTCGGGATCGTATAATCGGCTCCGACAGCGAAAGTGTGGCGCGGGACCATCGGCAGGAAATTCCCGCTGTAGTCAATGCCTCGCCGTTCGTCCTTGTAATCTTTGAAGGTGGCATGCGTGAAGCCGTAGTTCACCTGCACCATCAGCCCGTTGACCGGATTCCCTTGCAGACTGACCTCGACGCCTTTGCTCTCGCTGCGCCCGGCGTTGCGCAGGTATTGCCCGTTCTGGGTGGCGAGCATTTGGTAAATCTGTTGGTTTTTCCAGTCGATCCAGAAAAAGCAGAACTCGGCGTTCAGGCGGTTGTCGAGGAACGGGTGTTTGGCTCCCAATTCGTAGTTCCAACTGGTTTCGGGGCGGAACGTGCGGTCTTCCTCGCGGTCGAAAGAGGTGTTGAAGCCGCCTGTCTTATATCCCTTCGTCACGGTGGCATAGAGCATGCCGGTGGAGGGAAACATATATTGCAGGGCGATCTTTGGCGTGACCTGGCTGAACTTGAGTCGGCTGTCGAAGGCGTCCATCTGCTCGCTACCGCCGTCCGTTTCTTTATAGAAAAGGAAATCGTTGGAGGTATGCTCATAATCGTAGCGGATGCCGAAAGTCAGTGACAGGCCGCGCGTCAGCAGGTCGTCGATTGTGGATTGGTGGTAGAAGGCGACACCATAGGCCGGCGTGTCGTACAGCTTGCGTGTCGCATAGCCTTTGGTGAAATAATCGAGTGTCACGGTGTTGTCGATCCCCTGCCAGAAACCGAAGGCGCCGAACAGCCATTTGTAACGTCCGGGAGTCGTCGATTTGATGTTCAGCTCTTCGGAAAACATTTTCTGCTTCATATCCTGACGCGCGAAATAGATGCTTCGGGGAGAGAAATCCTGGTCGATGCCTTGATGGTCCGAGAGATATTGGAAGGCGGTCCGGCTGTTGATGCTGTAGCCCGTCCCCTGGTAATCTGCCGAGAAGCCGGTCGTCGAAAGCGTCCGTTTGTAGAAACTGTAATCGTTGTAGTCGACTTCGCCCGGTTTATGCGTGACCGAATCGCAGACGGCGTAAGGATAGCCGCCTTGGACTGAACGGTCGAACGAACTCATTAGCCCGAAAGAAAGGTTCTTCTGAGGCTTCCATTCCAGGCGGATGCGGGCAGAACCGGACTTCATGTCGTCCGCTTTCTTGTCTGTAAACAGGTTGGTGAAGTAGCCGTCGCTGTTCCGGTAATCACCGGAGATGGCATATCCGAACTTTTCTCCGATCTTTTTATAATGAGAGAGGGCATAATCGCGGTAACCGTAGCTGCCGTTGGAAAGCCAGACATTTGTCCCCTCGTATTTCAAAGGCGATTTCGTATAGACGTTGATGATGCCGCCCATCGTGTTACGACCGTAGAGCGTCCCTTGCGGACCGCGCAGCACTTCGATCCTGTCCACCTCGTTGAAATCGAAATCGAAAGCCGATTTTTCGAAATAGGGGATACCGTCCACATAAAGCCCGACTGAGGGAGCGTTGATTTTCGATCCGATCCCGCGGATATAGACCGGCGAGGTCAGTTTCGATCCGTAGTCCGGCATAAAGAGGTTCGGGATAAAGGAACTGAACTCTTTGATCCCTGTGATGTTCCGGTTCTGGATCGCCGTCCCCGTCACGGCCGATGCCGACAGGGGTTCCAGCCGGAGGTCGCGCTGTTGCTTGAACGACTGCACGACTACTTCGTTCAGTTCGACATTGCGGATCTTCGCCGTATCTTTTTCTATCTCTTCCCCTCTTGCCGTATAGGCGAGGCAAAGCAGCATCGGGAGGTAGTATAATAGTTTCATGTCTTAAAATGTAACGGTGATTTCGCCGCCGATCTGGAACGGTTTGCCTTTCTGGATGAACGACTGGTTGAACGATTCGAAATAGAACGCCTGGTAGTCCGTGTTCGTGATGTTACGGCTCCACAGGTTGAGGTTGACGATTCCCTTGCGGATGCCCACTTTGGCATTGACGAGGCCGTAGAACGGCTGGCTGATGTCGTTCTTCTCCGTCCAGAAAATCTTGCCTGCCCCGGTGAACTGGGCGGATGCGGTAAACTGGTCGACCATTTTCCGGTGGAGTAGTTTCGTGTATTGCAATCCCAGGCTGACGGTGTGGCGCGGCGTGTAAGGAATGAAATTATCCTTGCAGTCCGTTTTCACGATCTGGCTGTTCTCGTCCTTGTCCGTGAAGATGTAATCGCGGAAAGTGGCACGGGTAAAACCGTAGTTGAGGTCGGCGGTGAGTCCGTCCGTGATACGGCTGCGCAGGCTCAGTTCCACGCCGTAGCTGTTTGCCTTTCCTCCGTTGGTGATCATGCGCCCGCTGCCGTTCTCGGCAAAGCTGGTGAGTTGGAGGTCGCGGATGTCCATGTAGAAGAAGGTCAGTTCCGCACTCAGCCTGCCCCGGACCAGTTCGCTGCGGATGCCTGCTTCGTAGTTCCAGCTGTGTTCCGGTTTATAGGAAGCGATGTCTTTCACTTCGCCCGGCTGTTCGGCTTTGTCGGGAGCGAACTTCGACATCAGGTCGTATTTGGCTTGGGCCTGGACCAGATCGCCGAACATCTGCACGTTATATCCTCCTGTCTTGTATCCTTTGGCGACCGAGAGATACGTGAATGTTTCGGGTGTGCACTGGTAACGGAGCGAAACCTTCGGCAATACTTGCAGGAAATCCTGTGAGATGTTGCCGTCCATAGTCGTCGTGACCGGTAGCGTCATTTTCATCGGGCCCATTTCCACACCGATCTTCATGCTGTCTACTGCTGAATGATAGTCCAGGTTCGCTTTCTCGTAATCCAGGCGGATACCGGCGGTGATGGAAAGCCCTTCGACAAAGAGGTTATTGTAGGTCGATTGGTGGAAAGCCGCGAAGCCGTAGGTCGGCGTGTCGAAGTTTCCGGGGAAATAAATCTGGTTCAGTTCGTCCCCCTGGACAGTAAGCTTCGGTGCTTTTGGGTTATTCGCCAGTATGTCGTCGAACGCTTTCTGCAAAATGCCCGTCAGCCCGTCTTTCTTGAAGATCACAGGGCCGTCCGTGTTCAGGCTGTTATAAAAACCGTAGGCGCCGAAGCTCCATTGGTAATTGCTTTTTGTATTGGATTTGATTGCCAGTTCTTCGCTCCAGGCATATTGTTTCTGCTTTTGGTGAAGGGTGAAAACAGACTGTTCCGTATAGTCCTGGTCCATCTTCATGTCGTCTTTCAGATATTGGTAGGCCGTGGTGGAAGAGAGGATAAAACGGTCTGTTTTCCATTCCAGATACAGGCTGTTGTTCAGCGTGCGGCGCCAGTAGGAACTCGGATCGTTGATGCGGATCGGCTGCACAGCCCCGGTCTGCGGGTCGTACTGCCCGTAGGGGAAGGCTTTTTGCGTTACATAGTCATAGTTGAATGTATATTGCGCCTTCAGATGGTCCGTAATATACCCCTCTAATTTGAATCGGCCGCCTGCCGATTCCTCTTTGTCTGCCTTTGTGCCGTTATATTCGTTGATGAAAAAGCCGTCGTTACGGTCGTAATACCCGTTTAGCGAGATCCCGATGTTTTCTCCGATCTTGCTGTATTGGGACACTTTGGCTTTTGCCGCCCCGTAATTGCCCATCGACATCGTGACTTTTGTCCCTTGGTAATCGAAGGGGGAGAGGGTGTAGATGTTGACGATGCCCCCCATTGCGTTACGTCCGTAGAGGGTTCCCTGCGGTCCCCGTAAAACTTCGATGCGTTGGATATCGTTCAGCTCGAAATCGAAAGCGCTTTTATCCAGATAGGGGACGTTGTCGACATATAATCCGATGGATTGCCCGCTGCTACGCGCTCCGATTCCGCGTATATAAATGGCCGAAGTCATTTTCGAACCGTAGTCCGGCATATAAAGGTTGGGGACGAAAGCGCTGATATCCTTGAGAGCATCTATCTGCCTGGTTGCTATCGCTTGGGGCGAGAGGATGGAAACGGCTCCCGGAAGCGTGCGGAGATCGTTCGTCTCCTTTGTGGAAGAAGTGACGATCACCTCACCTATATTATAGGTCTTGATCGTGTCGTTCACATTTTCATTCACCCGTTCGGCTTTAATCGGTTGCAAACACGTAAGCGCGCCTGCGACAAGGATATACAGATAGCGTTGATTCATCGTATTAATTGTAAACTATTAGTATTTTACGGTTGCAAAGGAACGGTAAAGATGAATGGGAATCAATCACTACATGTAGTGATTTTAAAGTTCGATGTCGTCGCCTGAAATAATGCCGTTCATGATGGCATAGAAGGTAAGTCCCGATACTGTTTTGATGCCGAGCTTGGTCGTGATGTTCTTGCGGTGGCTGAGGACTGTGTTCAGGCTGATGTTCAGCTTGTCTGCAATTTCTTTGTTGGTGCTGCCTTTGACGATTAATTGGAGGACGTCCGTTTCGCGGGTGGACAGTTCCTTGTTGTTGTCGCTGGAAATACTGTTGTTTTCTCCGGTAAAAAGTTGTTCCAACTGCTCGATGATGACTTCCTGCGAGGCCTTGATCGTGATATGGCTGGTTGCCGATAGTCCCCCTTCGCCTTCGGTTCCGTCGATCAGGACCATCGTCTTGCTCCGGCGGGGAAGGAAAAAGTCTGCATAAAGGACAAATAAAGCGGCATTTGTAAAGTAGTAGTCGAACGTATCGTTGCCGGAAGTCGAAAATGCCTCGAACGTAGGGTAGTGGCTGATCTCTACCGGTGGAAAATAGTCGGTCAGCATGCTTTGCAGGCCGATGCTTTGTAGCGTGTCGGGTAATATGATTGCTATTTGCTTGTTGCGATGCATCCGGCTGTTTGTTAAATACACAACTTTTCCATAGCCGAAACCATCGGTGTCAATATCCGGTAGCGGATGCGGTTGTGTTGTTTGATATCTTTTTCCAAACTGCTGATGGCAAATATGACGGCGTAGCATAAGTTCTCGTTATAGTCGCCGGAAAGATGCTTGACCATGATGCTTTTCAGATCCGCCAACAAGGCCTCTATCGGATCTTCCAATCGCTGTTCCGTTCCGAGGTGCAATGCTTCGACCTGCCCGGAAGATGGATAATCTTTCAGTTTTTCGCTTAATGACAGGCAATAGGGGAACCAGACCCGGTCGTCCTTTTCGATCCGTGAGGTCAGCTCTTCTTTGAAGGATGAGAAAAACTTCCCGATCAGGTTGAGCGTGTTGTTTCCCGGCGTACTCATCGATATGAATGAACCGAGATGCCTTTCTATATTCGGGATTTGGTAGCGTTGGTAATACTGGTTGGTTTTGGTCAGATAATCGATAATCTGTGAAGTATGGAAAGTTTGTAGCTTCTTTTCCGGGAAGTATTCCTCGTTGAGAAACGTGTTGATTACCGTCAAGAGGAAGTCGGTATCCAGCCGGTATTCTTCACAAATCGCCTTTACCGATTTGTCGCCTAAGCCCAGGCGGATTCCAAAACGGTTAATGACAGGAATGAGTGAGGGGTGCTCTTCCACCACCTCACTCATTTGCATATTAGGATATACTAATGGCATATTTTATGCTTCTTCCCATTGTTTTCGTAATAGTTCCACTGCGGCAGGGACCAAAACGTTCCGGTCTCCCTGGCATCCGCATTCGAAACTTACATATTTGTCGTAATCCAACATCTTCAGACCTTTGAAGCCGTTAACGTAGTTATCTGCTTCTCCGTCTTCACCCGGCATGCTGCGGCGTTTACGGCTGGCAACGTGCACGTGTTGCAGATATTCGCCTGCAGAAAGGAAAGCTCCCATGTCGGAAGTCTCTTCCCAAGTCATGTGCCAGAAGTCACCCATACAGCGTACACCCGGATTGTTGATGTCGCGGCAGATGGAAGCTGCATCCGCTACCTGACGAAGATAGAATGCTTCTTTCCTGTTGAGCGGTTCAAAGATAACTGTAGTCCCGTGCTCTTTTGCGAAGTTACCCATTTCATTGAATTGTTCGCATAAGAAATCCCGCGTTTCCTGCGTATGAGGCATAGCCGGTTTTTGACCGTTGAAAGCCGGGACGATGATCACACCCGTAGAACCCAGTTCGCCAGCAGGAGCAATGATCTCTTTCATCGTATCCATGCACTGTTTGCGGATAGCCGGATCTGTCGAGAGGATGAACCCCTGGAAACCAGCACAGATGGCGCTCACTTTGATGTTGCGTCCGTTTAGTGCTTCCTTGATCTCTTTTACACGATCTTTCAGGCCACGTCCGCCCGGTTCGAAACCAACGACACCTAACTTTTCCATCAAGTCAAATTTCTCGTTGAGATTAGCTCCCGGTGCAATCCCTTCCTGAAAGGATATCTTCAACTCGGCTTTGCTGTTTGGACATGATCCCTTTTCTGCCGGACAACCTTCTGTAGAAGCAGCCTTGCCGCCACAGGCAGCAAAAGCTGAACTACCGGCTGCAACAGCCGCGCCTGCCAGAGTTGCTCTTAAAAAGTTTCTTCTGTTCAGTGCCATATTTTATTTTTTCTTTTCATCACGAGGTTTTCCTGGAACCGGAACTGTAAATCCACTCATATCCATCTTGCCTAAGTTCAGGTCTTTCGGAGTATAATCCAGAGGAGAAGCAGTCATTGCATCCCATGTCGTTTCTGCACCGGTGTATGCTGATTCACGTCCCATGATAGCAGCCATGTTGGCAACAGCTGTTTCTGAAGCCTGTTCGATAGGTTTGCCGCCACGGATGCAGTTTACCCAGTTTACATGTTCCAATACATATGGATTTGTCTGTGTATGTGCGTTCTTTTCTGCTTCACCATCGTATTTCCAGATGACGTTACCTGCATTGTCCTTGATTTCCATTTCAGCACTGTTCCAAGAACCTTTTGTTCCTTGGATAAATTCGCTGACGTTAGTGGCACAACCATCAATCTGGCGGCACATACTATGCAAGTGGATGCCGTTTTCCATTGTGAAATCGATGCTGAAGTTATCATACTGGTCGCCCGTGATACGGCGTTGGCGAGAACCGAAACCGACAGCTTTAACCGGTTTCAAGCCGCTGAACCATGTGAATACATCGATGTTGTGCACATGCTGTTCCACGATATGGTCTCCGGATAACCATTTCCAGTTTACCCAGTCCTTGATCATGTATTCGCAATCGTTCCAGTCTTTCTGACGTTCGCGGAACCACAACATGCTCTGATTCCAGTAAACTACACCACCCGTAATTTCACCGATAGCACCTTCCATGATCTTCTTGTAAGATTCGACATAGTTGCGCTGGTGATGACGCTGTGTACCTGTTACGACACATAGATTCTTTGCCTGAGCCTGTTTGGCGGTTGCCATAATCGTACGATAGCCTACCGGGTCGACACAAATCGGTTTTTCCAGGAAACAATGTTTGCCTTTTTCAACCGCATATTGGAAATGTACCGGACGGAATACGGGAGGAGTTGCAATAATGACAACATCGACACCGCTATCGATCAATTGTTTGTATGCATCCAGACCAACGAAACGTTTGTCTTCAGGAATATTACATCCTTTTTCTTTCAGCTTGTCGGCCAAAGCGTCTACACGTTCTTTGAATGTATCGGCAACGGCAACGACTGTCACGCCGTTTGCAGCATCCAAGAAGTTTTCTGCTGCACCGGAACCGCGTCCGCCACAACCGATAACACCGGCTTTCAGTTCTTTTCCGTCAGTAGCCTTATCTGGCAATTCCGGAATATAATAAGTTCCAGGTTCTTTCAGAGGTTTGTTTGCAGCTGCACTTTCGCCGCCGCCTGCACATGAGGTTAATACACTTGCACTACCTGTACCGATTGCACCCAGTGCTCCGGCCATAGCTGTACTTTTTAAAAACGATCTTCTGCTAATACTGTTTTCTTTCTTCATGATATAGTAATTTTTAGGTATCAATTAAACATCTGTTATTTCGCTCCAATTGCCGGGTCCGGTTCGCAAACCACACGGAAACCGATACCGCGGATATCCGAATACCACCAGATACTCTTCGGTTGTTGCGGATCAGTCTTCAACCAGGCATCATGCTTTGTATAATCGCGGGCTGCAGAACGAACGTCTGCCGCATCGGAAGTGTAGTTACCGCCGCGTACAACCCATTCTTCTCCTTCTGTGATTAACGGGTTGGTCACGTTATCGCCCCCTTTGCTGTAAGCCTTCGGATCATATTTGTCGGCACAATATTCCATTACATTACCCAACATATTCTTCAAACCGAACGGGTTCGCTTTCACTTCGCCCGGCTCTTGAGTTCTGTTTTTGCTGTTCTTCGCGTAAATCACGAATGAACTGATGCTGTCTGTTTTTGCATCGAAGAACTTACGCCAGAATCCCTGGTCTGAAAAATCTTTCGGGTTCCCGGTGAAGAAATAAGGAGTTTCCGTTCCTCCACGGGCTGCATATTCCCATTCTGCCTCGGTCGGCAGGCGGTATTTTTTCCCTGTTTGTTTGGACAGCCACTGGCAGAATGTTTCTGCAGCATAGTGTGTCATCGTGATAGCCGGACGGTCACCTGCGCCCCATCCCTGGTCGGGGAATCCGAACGGAGGAGTCGGGCCGGAAATGGCATCGACATCCGGATTGCTGTTATTTGCATATACGGTTTCGGGCGGAGTACGTCCTTCGCTCATGGTTTGTCCGTAGAATGCCCAATACTGATCCCACGTCACTTCTACTTCAGCCATAAAGAACGGACTGACCGTAACGTTTCGAACCGGAGCTTCATCTGCCTTATGGAACGGTTCTTTATCGGTGCTACCCATTTTGAATGTACCGCCCGGAATGGCGACCATTTTGAATGCAACGGCCGTACCCGGAATTTGTTCCGTATAATCGGTAAAAGATGTGACAGGTGTCGCCGTCTTGAAATAAAGGCTGGTATCAACAGTAGCCGTGGCGGCTCCGGGAATACCTGTTAATTTGCCGTGTTTATAATCCGGATTATAGTGTCCGGCGTCGAGGTGGCAGCTGATACACTGTAAATCCAGTTTCTTTTCGTTTTCGTCATAATAAAGGTGAGCGGTAATGCCGTCCTGGTTAATCCCTTCCGGGAACAAGTTCTGATGGCATTCCTTGCAGGATTCGTTCGGAATATATTTGACGGCATGTTCCAGTTCCGACTTGGTGTTCCAGTCGAAATCCGCACTGTCTTTTGTCATGAAGGACCATACGTCTTTCAATCCCAATTTGGCTTTAGCCGTATAATGATTCCAGGTGTCGCTTTGAGGCGGAAGGTGACAAGCCACGCAATGTGTTTTAACGCCGCTTCCGTTATTTACGTGTTTGGAGAGCTTCCAGCTGTCTTCCGCATGAGGATGAACATGGCACATCATACAGGATTCATCGGAAGAAAAATAAACGGATGTTTTATATACGGCAACCATAATGCCTGCCCCGAGAAGTAATCCGACCAAAAGAATGAAGGTTTTTCCTTTGAAAAATCTCCCTTTTTCGGAAGGATAGCGATTAGAATTGTTGTTAGTAGCCATTTGTTTTTATGGTAAACGATTTTACAATTAGTCCTGAATTAGATTTAAAAATCGGCAATAAAAGTAGTCTTTTTCTACATAAAATAAAAGTTTGCACCCACTATTTAACGAAATATGCATAGTGATTATGCTTTTTTACCAATTTTTGTAAAAATAGGAACTTGTCCCCGCTTCTTGAATGGAAATGCGGGGACAGCTCCCTTCATTTATTGCTGTTTATAAATTAGATTGAATCGGTTTCATGATGAAAGAGAATTCATAATCTCCGTAATGGATACGGTATTGTTCCAGTGGAAGCGCTCCCCAGCTGTTGACGCAACCCAATCCCATTTGTACCTTGTCAATACACATATTGGTGTAGTTTGCCTGAGGTACAAGTTCGGAGTGTCTCTGGTCTTTCTGTACTCCGTCGTCAAGTGATTCGATCGAATAATTCAAGGCTGAAGCCGAGAACGGAGCTTCCGAAATGAACATGAGTCCGTTGCCGCCTTTGTTGGTCTGTTTCCACCAACGGATATCCGTTTTGGTTCCTGTTTCCTGCGGGCGGATATAAGAGTAGAACTGTTCGTCTACAGTCTGTCTGTAATTACCCAGGTCGGTGACGTTGTTACGGTCGGAATAGTTCTCGATCGGACCTCTGCCGTAATAGTTGATCTGATCCAAGCATTTAGGCATCTGCATCTGCATGCCGAAGCGGAACATATCGGAAACTTCAGCCGATTTGTCGGCTACCATTTTCTGTGTGACTTTCACTGCGCCTTCGTTGTTGATCGTATAAGTCAGATACAATTTGGCTTTTACTGCATCCATCGTGTATTCGGCATTGACAGTAGCCATGTCGTTTTCGATTTTGTTTGTCAGAGAAACCAGTTTCAATCCCGGTTCTTTCCAGGCGGCATATTTGTTTTGCAGGTTGGCTCCCATATCGTTGTCGGTCGGAGCACGCCAGAAGTTCGGAGTCAGTTTTCCGTCTTCTTTCAGCATCGTCATGCCATTTACATCGTATCTGCACAAGAAACCGTCATGCTTATCGAAGTCCATGCGGAAATTCTCTCCTTCGACGATCAGATAATTGATGTCATTATCTTTAATGGTCGGAATGACAGTCTCAATGTTCACTTGGTGTACATTCTGCAAATCCAGTTTCGGAGCATTGTACGGGCGGATCGTCAACTGGTTTTTGGCTACCGTATAACCGGCAGGCAGCAATGTTTCCGCTTTTTTCAACTTAAAGGCCACATTCAGCAAGAGTTCTTTGCATTTGCAAATGCCCTCTGTGCTATAATTCAGTTTTATGGACTTGGTCTGTTGCGGAGCTACTTCCAGGTCTTTGACCATGCCTGTCTGAACCACTTCGCCGTTAGCCAGCAATTCCCATTCTGCATAGTAACCGTCCAGGTTACGGAAGAAGTTTTCGTTGTATACGTTTACGACACCGTTAGCCAAGTCGGATGGAGTCACCCAGATGGACTGGTAGATATGCCCGACTTCGTGCATATGCGGATTCGGTTTGCGGTCCGGGCTTATCAAGCCGTTGTCCATAAAGTTGTTGTCGGAAGCGTCATATTTGTTCCAGTCGCCGCCATAAGCATAGAAAGGAACGCCGTCTTTTGTTTTCCAACGCAAAGACTGATCAACGAAATCCCAGATAAAGCCACCTTGGTATTTCGGATATTTGCGGATCAGATCCCAATATTCTTTGAATCCCCCTTGAGAGTTGCCCATCGCGTGCGCATATTCGCATTGGATAAGCGGTTTGTCGATGTCTCCCTTGCAATATTCTTCACTACCTTTATAGTCGCGGTACATCGGGCAATAGATATCGGTGAATTCGCTTGTCCGTGCCTGTTCGTATTGTACGGCACGTGATTTGTCTTCGTTCTTGATCCAGGTATAACAAGCTTCGAAGTTTGGACCCATGCCGGCCTCGTTGCCTAATGACCAGAAAATGATGGACGGGTGATTATAGCCACGCTGGACGTTGCGCTGGTTGCGTTCCATATGTGCTTTGGCGAACAGCGGGTTTTTAGCCAACGTCTTGTCACCGTATCCCATACCGTGCGATTCTACATTTGCTTCAGCAACGACATAAATACCATATTTGTCGCAGAGGTCATACCATAAATTGTTGTCTGGATAATGACAAGTACGTACGGCATTGATATTGTATTCCTTCATGACCTTGATGTCCTGGATCATGCGCTCCGGCGATACGACGTAACCTCCGTCCGGATCCATTTCGTGCCGGTCGGCTCCCTTGAACAAGACTGGTTGTCCGTTTACCAATATCTGGGCGTTTTTCAATTCGATCTTGCGGAAACCGACTTTCACCGGAATAACCTCAGTCGTGTTGCTGCCGTTTTTCAAAGTGGCGATCAGTGTGTAGAGAACCGGAGTTTCGGCAGTCCATTTCTCAGGATTGCTTATTGCCATGTCGGTGGAAACTTTGCCCGAACCTTTGACCGACGAAGTAGCGACTTCTTTGCCGGCCTTATCTAACAGTTTCAGGTCGACTGTCCCGCTGCCTTTCAGGTTCAGGGAAACATTTAAAGTACCGTCTTTATATTGTGCATCCAAATCCGGAGTCACGCGGATGTCCTGAATGTATTTCGGAGTGCGGGCATAGAGGTAGCAGTCGCGGCCCACTCCGGAGAGGCGGAGGAAATCCTGGTCTTCCAGATAAGTCCCGTCGCACCAGCGGAACACCTGGAATGCGATCAGGTTTTTCCCTGGTTTCAGGTATTTGGTCAGATTGAATTCGGCTTCAAGTTTGCTGTCTTCACTGTAGCCGACGAATTGTCCGTTCACCCAAAGATACATGTTTGATGTGACAGAACCGAAATGAGCGAATATCTCTTTTCCTTTCCAGTCTGCCGGAACCATGATCTCTTTACGGTAAGAACCTACGTGGTTGTTTTCCGTAGGAACTTCAGGCGGGTTGTTCTTGAACTGGCTTCTCCAAGGATACCCGACATTCACATAGATCGGGTCGCCATAACCGTTCAGTTCCCACAAGCCGGGTACTTTCAGATTATCCCATCCCTTGTCGTTGAAGTTCACCTGGTAAAAATCTGTCGGGCGCATATCTGCATTTTTTACCCAGAAGAATTTCCAGTTACCGTTCAAGGTCATAAAATTCCCGGATGATTCCTTACATCCTTTCAATGCACTGTTTTCGTCTTCGTATGCGAAATAGTTGGTGTGCATGGGAGCTCTGTTGATCTCGTTTACGTTAGGATCTCTCCACTCGTTTTTTTGAGCGAAAGCTGCCGTCCCGAGCAGGGACAGGCAGCAAGCAAGTACGTTTAGTTTCATAAGATGTTATTTATTTACGGTTTTTCAGGATTTCAATCAATCCATTTTTGCCATTTTACATTATCGTTATATCCGGCTTCCACCATTGTTTCAATGAATTGCATACCTCTTACGCCATCGTATACGGTCGGGAAATCCAAGCAGTCTCCACTGGGTGTTTCTCCGTTTTTGATAGCTCTGACGGTAAGTGAGAAATTGCGGTAGATATTGGCAAAAGCTTCGATAAAACCTTCCGGGTGTCCTGCCGGAGTTCGGGTATTCCACAGGGCTTCGGGGGTCAGGTAGCCGTTGTTGCCGATATCCAATATTTCAGTCGGACGATCTCTCCATCTCAATGTCAGCGTGTTCGGCTCCATCTGGCGCCATTCCAGTCCGCCTTTTTCACCATAAATACGGATGCGGATATTATTGGCTTCGCCTGTTCCAATCTGTGTTGCGGTCAAGACGCCTGTCACATCGTTTTCGTAGCGAAGGAATGCCGCCCCGTCGTCATCGATCGGACGTCCGGGAACGAATGCCTTCAGGTCGGCACATAGTTCTTTGACTTTCAGTCCGGTAATATATTCGCTCAAATGCCAGGCATGTGTTCCGATATCCCCTATGCAACCGGCTTTGCCGGAACGTTTCGGGTCCGTGCGCCATCCGGCATTGTTGCCACCTAGCAATTCGATACGTTCGGAAAGCCATCCTTGCGTATATTCTACATAGACGCGGCGCAATTTTCCGAGTTCGCCTTTCGCGATACGGGCTTTCGCCTCTTTTACTGCCGGATAGGCCGAGTATACATGTGTCAGAGCCAGCACTAATCCGGTCTCTTCCACTTTTTTCTGTAGTTGTTTGGCCTCTTCGAGTGAGAACGTCATCGGTTTATCCACGACCACATGGAACCCTCTTTCAAGAGCCATCATAGCTGGTTCGAAATGCCAACGGTTGGGAGTCACGATCGTGACAAAATCCATCCTTTCTCCTTCCGGTAAGGTCATTTCGTGTTCGAACATTTCTTGGTAAGTGCTGTAAATCCGGTCTTCCGGCAAAAAGTACGATAAACCGGAGCTTTTGGATATCTCAGGGTCTACGCTGAAACATCCGCAAACTAATTCGATCTGATTGTCCATAAAGGCTGCGCGACGGTGGATCGCCCCGATGAAGGCGTCACTACCTCCTCCAACCATTCCCATTCTTAATTTTCTGTTCTTCATGATATTATTAAATTAGCAATTCGGTGAATTGAGATATTGCCCAAAGTTACAAAATGTTGTAATAAGTGCAATGTGTTTTGCAATAAATAATTTGTTATGCGAAGTGTATATGTCATATACAAAAAAAACTTGATTCCGAAAATCAATATCACTGTATCACTTTTTATTTTTAACTGACTGTATATTAGTATGATGATATGCAATTGGTGCTTGAAATATCTATCACGCTTATATCACTCATATGTCACCGCTTTTTTATAAGTTAAAAGTCTTTTTAGGACTTGCTTAGCTCAACTACCTGATATATAGTGCCTCTGTTGCTTCTTTTCGAAGGGATGCCGTTTCGCTTCAAAAGACGTCCGAAGTTGGAAATGACGGTTTTTGTGTAGCTGAAATCACGTTGTTTCTGCTTGATCCGCCCTAAAATCTCTATCGACAGAAGAAATTCGCCTACCTCATTCTTTTTCGGGAGTCGGAAATATTGCAGGAACAGTTGTTCTTCGGGCGGTATTTGCTGGAACTGCCGGTTGTTGGCGACTATTTCGGCTTCTTCCTCGTGTGTGAACCAGTAGCGTTCGCCGTTAGCCAATGCTTCCATCGCCTGTGCATACAGCTGCTCGTAGTCGATCGGTTGTATATAATCGATGGTGTCTGTGACTTCGATGCAAATGAAACGCCGGCTACCGGTCGGGTCGGTCAGGATATTGAAGTTGTTGCTTGTCGCGATGAATGTGGCGTAACGTCTTAAATTCCTGTTGGCCGTCTGATAGGGCAGCCGTGTACTGACATTCGCTTTTTGCAGGATATGCTTCAGGTAGCTTTGGTGCGTATCCTTGACGGAATCGAACTCGTCTATGTTTACCAGGGCATAGCGGTGCAAAGCCAACTCCGTATCCCGGCGCTTGCTGAAATCGATGCTGTCTGTGTAGAACTGCCGCAGTTCGGGAGGCAGGATGTTCAGGCAATAAGTCGATTTGCCGCATCCCTGGTCGCCGACCAGTAGGGGAGTAGTGCTGTTGCCATGTTCCCGGTCCAACCCTAACCAGTGCGCTACCATACTGAGGAACCATCTGTGGAAGTGGTCTGCCCATCGGATATTGTTGCAAGGTACGCGTTTGGCAAGCTTCCGGATATGATCTTTGCCATCCCATTTGGGCAGATGTCCGAGATATTCTTCTATCGGGAAAAAAGTGGGTATGTTGTCCGAGTAAACATATCGTTCGATGTCTTTATCCCAGACGTTCAACCCTTCTTTGTGCGCTTCCGTACAGATGGAGTTGCGGACTTCGCGGGTGAAAGGGCTGAATGTGAAACGTAGGAGCGATTTGTCCCGGTATTCCACTTCGCCACTCATCTTGTTGTTTCTGATTTCGTAACGGCGCAGCATGAATTCTTCTAATTGCAAAGTCAGCGACATGATTTCAGGCATGAATGTTTTTCCGGCGAGCGCTTCTTTCAGTGTGTAGACAGATCGGAAAGTCATGCGGATTTCCATCTCTTTGGATCTCAGATCGTTGTAAAGCAGTGTGCATTGTACGGCATCCTCTTCCGGGATACCGGCTTTCAGGCAATTATCGGCTAATAGGGTAAAGACCGGCTTGAGATCCCCGTCTTTTATCTGTCCTGATTTTCGGATGGCGTCTACCATCGCTATGCTGAACAGTGTAGCGATCCGATAGTTGCGTGACATACCGGGCATTAGCCTTTGAAGTGGTTCGGATGGTTCTTCCGGGACGATACGGATCTCTTCCGAATCCGCCATCCGCATCGGTTGCTCGATCCGGATGGCGACGGCATCGGGGTTGTATACCGGCTGCGGGTCGTAGCTCATGCGGCATCCGTGCTGTAGGACCGGTTCTTTCAGTGTGATGTTACGTCCTAATTGTGGCTGGTAGTATTTAACTGCCGTCAAGTAGGCTTGCGAGTGGAATCGTTTGACCTGTTCGGGTGAGCGTGGAAGCGTCCCGTCCGGCAGTGTGAACGGGATCACTATTTTCACGCTTTTCCCGCTAAAGCCGACGAATGCCAGTAGCGTTTGCGGCATCATGGCGGCTTGTTGCCGGATTTGTACCGCTTCTTGCAAGTCGGAAAGATGGTTTACTTCGAGCAGCACCAATCCCGAATAGTCGCGCATGGGAGGGGCGGGTTCGCCTGTCTTGCGGAAAGTCCCTCCGAAAACGACCACCGGAAGTTTCTGTATGTAGCTGTTTTGCGTGCCGGGCAGTGCAAACATGGCTTTGTCGCGTGTGGTGCTGACCGGTTTGTTGAGATTCTCTGTTCGTAGGGCAGCCTGCAGTTTTTCCATTTCGACGGAACGCATGACGAGCGTCTCCTTTTCATATCGATATAACGTTACCTTCATCTTTGATTGTTTTTTATCATGAATTTCTACTTGCAAATCATTTCCACCTTTCAAACTTGAGTCTTTTCATGAACTTCTTCATTTCCGGATCAGCCTTGATGCATAGCCGTTTAGCTTTCACGCGATGAGGCGTGCAGTCTTTCGGGTTTTCATATCCTTCACTTCCGGCCGAGAGGAACAATGTTCCTATGCCGTGAAGGTTTATGGTGTACCCCATATCCAGTTGGAACTGGATTTCGCGTCCGATTTCGATTATGGCAGCCAGTATTTCGCCTCTTGAAAGCGTGCACCGGGTAGAGATACATGTAGCCAGTTGTTCGGTCGATACTTGCCCGGATGTTACCGGGACACCATAATAGCGGATTTTTTCTGTTTCTCCGCTTTTGTCCACTTTGGGACGTACTACATAAGCGTGTGACATAAGCTGTATTTTTGATAAAACCAATGAATAAAACTGAGAGAAGTGCCTAATTAACTTTCTTTACACCCGGATTTACATTTCTGAACACCCGGGTGACGGCGGTCTGTACATGGGGGTGTAGGGGTTGGAAACATCCGGATGTATATGACTTTAAGTCCTTACAAAGATAATAAAAATATGGAGGAAATGCAAGAAAATCAATGGTTTTTTTAAAAATAAATGAGACTTGTTTTAATACACAGTCAACCTATTTCAGGACGAGACAAGTGATGGATGGTGATAGGGAAGTGATACATAAAAAAGGGCATGTATCACTTCTTTATCGGTTGATAATTAATATGATATCATGAAAAAGTGATAGAGTGATATTACAAAATATATACAAGAAAAAATAGGGAGGAAGTTTTTTACTTCCTCCCTAGTCTGATTGTTTAGGAGTAGATATTATTCGTAATACGGGTTCTGTATGATTGCCGGATTACGTAAAGTCTCTTCTAACTTGATAGGGGCGAAATACATCTTGTTGTCCCATTTGCGTTTCTCAATATAGTTCAGATTGAGAACTGTCCAGGTGTAATTATAGACTTCTTCGTCATGAACATACGGTAAAGATGCTGTCTTGCCCGGTTTTAAACGGCCGACAATTGATACACCGGTTAATTTCTTGTTTCCGATTTCCGGTGCAATCATCCAGCGACGTATGTCATAATAACGTGAATGTTCATAAGTTAATTCGACACGACGTTCATGGCGCAGGAATTCACGCAGATCACTTTGGTTGAATGTTTGTCCGCGAACAGCCAATGTGGCTTTGGTATCTGGACGACCGATACGTCCACGGATAGCGTCTATATAAATGACTGCTTCATCCAATTTGTTTAATTCGATACAGGCTTCGGCTGCAATCAAATACATTTCGGCTAAGCGGATGTAAGGCATCGGACAAGTTTGGAAGTTGTGTTCGTTGGCTGCTACAGAACCGTCGATCAATTTCTTTTCCAAATAGCCGGTGTAAGTACCATTCCAGTTTTCGATCTGTCCCATACGGGTATCAACGCCGACCATACCATTGAATTTTTCCTGCTTGATGGGATTGTTATCGTCATCAACTGAATATATGGCATTGACGTTATTGCCGCCTTCACTTAATTCATAATAACCGAATTGCAGGTTACCCAGTGGAGTCGCATCGAACACGGCTCCATCGGAAGCTCTGGGGCGTCCCCACTCTGCACCATCATAACCGATTGTAGCATAAAAACGTGGTTCACGGTTCATATACGGATTTTCGGTGGTTGATTCACCCGGCTTCAATAGCGTATTCAGGATTTTGCCTTCTTCTGTTTCGAAAGCCATCACCAAGTCATGTGTCGGAGCTGTTCCGGCCCAGTTGTGATAACCGTTCGGCCCATGCAATAGGGCTACACGGTTACGAACCCAGTTGTCGGCATTCAAATCTTTGTTTACATACTGTTTCGACCAGATAGTCTCTTCGTTGTTCGTGATAATGATGTTATGGAATTTTTCTGCAATTTCCTTGATGGTACCGGCATTACAGTCAATCAAAGAGTAATTGCTGTCATTGATAACATCTTTAGCGGCATCTAATGCTTGTTGATATAATGCTTGACGGTCACCTGTATATTGGTTACACTCTAATTTATTGACGGTACGATCAGCAAACAATGGGCTGGCTACATGCAGTAACAGACGTGCTTTTAATGCTTTAGCTGCTCCTTTGGTAGCACGACCTAAATTGACACCGGTTTGTTGTTCAGGTAATAGGTTGGTAGCTTGTTCGATGTCTTTCAGAATAAAATCCATTACATCCGCAACATTGGCACGTGGTAAATTTAAGGCCGAAGCTTCTTCAATGCTATACACTTTGTCTACGATGGGTACGCCACCGAAACCACGGAGCAACTCAGTGTAGATATATGCCCGAAGGAAATAAGTTTCTCCTTTCAATATATTCAAGTCTACACCGGTCTTTTCAGGAACGTTGTCGATATTTGCCAAAACCAGATTGGCACGATAGATCCCTTTGTATTGCTTGCTCCATTTGAACGGGCAGTCGTCACGGTCGTAAGCGCCCAAGTTGCTCGGTGAGACGGTCGCTTCGTTGATATCACGGCATCCGTATACGTGCGTAAAGAAAGCATCATCTGTCCAGGCGTCTGGATTTACTTCTTGTGCTATGTCGCATACGTACGAATAGACATCGTTGACAACCGTTTTTGCTAAATCTGCATCTGACCAGACTGTTGCTTCGTCATACTGGTCTTCAGGTGTGAGGTCCATGAAGTCGGAACAAGAACTAAGTGAAAGTGTCAGTCCCGCTGCTGCCGAAAGGCAGATATATTTCAATTTTGTTTTCATAATAATTATCTTTTAAAATGTTGCTTGAACTCCGAAGTTGATGATTTTTCTCAAAGGATAGCCTCCTAAACTGGCGTCACGCTGTTCTGGGTCTGCATCTTTGACACCGTCGATGGTAATCAAGTTGGTTCCGTTGGTGTAAAGACGCAAATTGGAAATACCCGCTTTTTTCAATCCTTCGAAATTGAATGTGTAACCCAATTCAATATTTTTCAGACGCAGGTAGTTGGCATTTCTCATGAAATAGGTATTGTCGTTGTTGATCCAATACTGGTTTTCACGGTCCCATGTACGCGGTCCTTCCGAATACGGATTTTCCGGTGTCCAACGTTTGTCGTAGTCGCTCTTCAAGAAGTTACCAACTAAGCCTGACCATGTTTCGATATACACTTCAGCCCCGGTTGCTCCCTGCCATAACATCATCAAATCGAAGCCTTTCCACTTGGCTGTCAGGGTCAGACCGGCAACAAAACGAGGTTCCTGGTTCTTTTCCGGACGGATACGATCCAAACCATCTATTTTACCGTCACCATTCATATCTTTAAAACGAATGTCACCCGGAACGGTGTTGTCTGAATATAATAACCCTTTTGCGCGTGCTTCATCAATTTCTGCTTGTGTGTGGAAAATACCGTCTGCGACATAGAGTAACATATTGCGGCTACCTACCGGTCTACCGGTAGAGAATTGGTATTCGGGCACATTTTGTACTTCATCCCAAAAAGTGATTTCGTTGCGTGCATACGTCATGTTCAGAGATGCTCCGTATTCGACTTCTCCGATCTTATCCTGCCAGCTGACCAATGATTCGAAGCCTCTATTCTTCATTTCTCCCAGGTTTTCACGAGGTAATGTGATACCGGTGATTTCAGGCAGAGAAGCATTACGGGAGATCAGCATGTTGGTTCGTTTGTGATAGAAAACGTCTGTTTCCCAACTCAGGCGATTCTGCAAGAATTTGAAGTCCAAGCCGACATTGTAAGTTGTACCTACTTCCCAAGTGATATTCGGGTTGGGAGTACGGCTCGGATAGAGACGTTTGTTTTCCTGGCCACCGAATACAGTACCGGCATTGTTGAATGCGTAAGTAGTCAGATATTGGATGGAGTGGTCATAGTTGCCATCTCCATCTACCAATGCATCGTTACCTGTCTGAGAAACTGAACCACGCAGTTTGAAGTAATCGATAAAGCGGATATTATCTTTCCACCAATTTTCTTCAGAAGCACGCCAAGCTAAAGAAACGCCGGGGAAGAATCCATAGCGGCTCTCTTTCGGGAAACGGTAAGAACCATCTACACGCCAAACAAATTCGAATAAGTAGCGTTCCAAGTAGTTATAAGAAGCACGTCCGAAATAGTTCAATCGGGTTTCTTTCCAAGAATAACCTCTTGCAGACTGTCCTTCTTCACCCCCTAAACTCAATTCCGGTTTGGAATCGGAGATGAAACCTTGACGGAATGCCCATGTTTCTTCGTATTGCTTTTTCTGTCCTTCCATACCGAAAGTAACACCTATAGTGTGTTGTCCGAATGTACGATTGTAGTCGATTAATCCGTTTAGCATCCAACCGATTTGCTCACTGTGTTTACGTTCCAATTGTGGAGTGTCCAACCATTGTTTGGATGCACTCAATCCTTCGCTCCCTTCAGTTGTTCCATCCCATGTGTACAAGTACACCGGTTTTTTCATCAAACGGCGGTTTTGGAAGTGGATGTCGTAAGAACCGTTTCCGCGTAAAGTTAGACCTTCGATCCAAGGTACTTTTATATTGACTGACAAATTGTTTTGGATGTACTGGTTCTTATAGTGGTCGAAACCTGCCAAGTCAGTGCTGGTTACAGCCGGGTTGTCACCGCGTTCAACTGCAGGTCCCGGTTCGCCTGAAGGCCACCATGCTACCTGGTCGGGACGAGAACGACGGGCTGCACCAAAAATATCACCTGCTCCTTTAGCCGGATATTTAGTGTCCTCCAAGCGGGCTGTTACACCTAATTGGAAATCAACATACTTACTGGTCTTGACATCCAAGTTCGTACGCAGACTGTACTGATCGTATCGATTGGCGGAATTTCTGTACAAACCGTCTTCACCATTAGCTCCGAAGTTTGCGTAATATTTTACTTTTTCTGTACCACCAGATACGCCGATGTCTGCACGATATAGCGGAGAGGCGCCTTTTACGATTTCATCAAACCAGTCAGTATCTGGATATTTCCACGGATTAGCGTGTGTGCGGAAACCTTCGAGTTGTTCGTCAGAGAAAGAACCCGGAAGAACTTCGTTCAACATGGTTGCATATTCGTATGAATTAGTCATTTTGGGTAAACGGGTTGGTTGTGAGAAACCTGCACTTGCGTTAAATGAAACAACTGGTTTACCTTCTTTTCCGCGTTTTGTTGTAATTAAAATTACACCGTTCGCTGCACGTGCACCATAGATGGCGGCAGATGCGTCTTTCAATACGGAGATTGATTCAATTTCAGTCGGGTTCAATCGGTTCATACCACCATCACGGTCGGGCACACCATCGATTACAACCAATGGGTCATTACTGCCTAAAGAATTTGTACCACGTATACGAATTGTGGTACCGCCACCACCCGGTTCATCAGCTGTCTGAAAACCGATAACACCTGGCATACGGCCTACCATGCCGTTGGTAAGGTTGGTTGTCGGTGAGGCTTTCAGTTCTTCGCCGGATACACTGGCAACAGAACCGGTTACAGTCACTTTCTTTTGTGTGCCGTAGCCGACTACTACGACTTCTTCCAGTTTTTGAGTGTCTTCTTTTAAAGTTACATTGATCGTTGATTGGTTACTTACTGCAACCTCTTGAGTTTGATAGCCGATGTAAGAAAAGACGATAGTTGATTTGGAGGGAACTTCCAATGTGTAATTGCCGTCAATATCGGTGATTATACCGATTGTTGTCCCTTTTACTGATACGTTGACACCGATTAAGGGCTCACCGGTCGCATCCACAACAGTTCCTTTTATAGTCTTTTGTTGTGCGAATGCCGTTGCTGTAAACATGATGCAAAGCATAAAACAGCCGAGCATCCTGAATAAATGGTTTAAAGAATATCTTTCCATGTGTTTGGATATTAAATGAATATAAGGTTAAAAAACTAATATGGATATTGCTATCCAGCTAAAAAAACGGAATTTAGAGATGATAGATCATAGGCAACATGTATTAGGTGGAACATATATTTTACTTGAGTTCAACTTATAAATGCAACTTTTTGGGTGCGGATAATAAGCAATAAAAACATTTATTTTTCAGAGAGG
>PPYF01129559.1_pt1 | contig 34243 bp, 26 predicted proteins | sample 1559871 | NCBI WGS metagenome assembly PPYF01 (sample SAMN08240021, study PRJNA423297) | Human gut metagenome, whole genome shotgun sequencing project.
ACCAAAAGCAAGAGGGCAGTCACGGCAATGTGACTGCCCTCTTGCTAATTGAAAATTAAAAGTAAAAAATTGCAGGGGTGAACCGTGTTCGCCCGTTCGTGTGCGATGCACACGATTGAACGCATAGCGTTCAAATATCATATGCAACTCATTTATATAATTTGATTTTACATAAACATTGCGTCATTATTTTTTAACGGGGATAAAATTCCGCAAAAATCCTGCACTTCTTCCTTTCAGGTAAAACCAACCTATGGTGTCAAAAACTACCGCTCCTACAAAATTAACAAGCAAATCTTTCATTGTATCAATCAGACCGATGTCAAGGTAACCGTTAATACCGAGATTTTCACCGTTCACAACGGTTGATGTTATATCCCTGATGTGCATTATCACATTCGGCTTGCCCGAAATCAAGCCCGAATGTATTGCCGTGATTACGGTGTCCTTTTGCATATCCTTTTCAAAAAGCATATCCGCACCAAACTCAAAAAACTCCCACACAACACCGACTGTCATTGAAAAGCAGAACGAAAACAGGCACACGAACATGGGCGAGAGGCTCAATTTCACCCGTTCGCTTCTGTTCAAAATATCGGTCAGTCCAAAACCAACGCCTGCACAGATAAAGCCGTTCACAGTATGGAGCAATGAATCCCATATCGGAATCTTTTCGTAGAACGCACCGAGCTCACCCATAACATTTGCCGCAAACACGAACAGCACAACAATCGTTTCAAGCACACTCGGCAACGCTACCGACAGCTTTCGGTCGATGAACAACGGAAGCATCAACAGTCCGAGCGTTAACACGCAGGTCATGACATTCTCCCATTTTCCGTTTAAAATGCCGGCAGTCAAAAGTGACACAAGTATGAGCCTTATAATGATGTAAACGCCTGCCTTAACTCTGTGCTGTCGCATTTCACGCACATTCAGCCACCGTGCAAGCCTTTGAAAAAATCCTTTAAGTCGTTTTTTCATAATATCCCCCGATTTTTACACTTATTTTTTCCTTAAAAACGAGATAAACCCCTGTAAAATTGTATTAGCTTTTTCTGCCTGATATTACCGCAAAATAAAAAAGCCACCGCCATCTGCGATGGCTCATAAGCATTGATATTAAATTACTTTTTCTCTGACTTCTCTGACGATTCGGCTTTTTCGCCATTTTTTTCAGCCTCAAGCTTTTTCTTGAGTTCCTCTTTGCCGACAGCAAGCATCAGCTTGATACGGTTCTCCTGATTTACCTTCGGCGCACCCGGATCATAGTCGATGGTAACGATATTGGCATTCGGTCTGATTTCTTTAATCTTTCTGATTGCGCCCTTACCGTTGATATGATTCGGCAGACAACCGAAAGGCTGTGTGCATACGATATTCTCATAGCCTGTATCGGCAAGTTCAATCATCTCGGCTGTCAGCAACCAGCCCTCACCCATCTTACTGCCGTAGCCGATAACACCGTTTACCAGCTCCTTTGTGTGAGCATATCTGTGAGGCGGAACAAAGCCGTACTTTTCAGCGGCATCAACCATAAGTCCCTCAAGCTTTGTGAGGTAGTTAAGAAGCATCGAACAGAATTTGTATTTAACTCTGCTTCCTCCGAACATCTTGTAGTCCTCAATACGGTTATCAACCTTAAATGATGCAAAACCCATAAGACCGGGTACGCAAACCTCGCAATCCTGATCTGCAAGAAAGTCCTCAAGACCGTTGTTAGCCATTTTGGAGTATTTTACATAGATTTCGCCGACAATACCGACTTTAACCTTCGGCACTTTGTTAAGCTCAATTTTTGTGAATGACTTTGTAATTTTATCAAGGGTTTCGTCAATTTCTTCAAGAGTGTAGCCCTTGCCCTGTATGAGCATATCGGAAATCTTATCCGTCCACTCATCAACAAGCGCCATACTTTCGCCCTTGTTCACCTCATAGGGCTTTGTCTGGTTTGAAAGCAGCATTAACTGGTCGCCATACACAAGACCGCCGACAAATCTGCGGATAAGCGGAAGTGTGAGCGAAAAACCGCTGTTGTGTTCCATACCGAATGAAAGCGAAATTACGGGAACGAACTCAAAGCCTGCCTTTTTGAGAGCCTTTCTCAAAAGGAAAATGTAGTTTGACGCACGACATCCGCCGCCTGTCTGAGTAATCATCAGGGCAACCTTGTGAACATCATACTTTCCGCTTTGCAGAGCATTGATGAACTGACCTATAACCAGCAAAGCCGGATAACAGGTATCGTTGTGAACATATTTAAGACCTGTCTGCGCAATCTCCGGACCCGTTGTGTCGAGCAAATCAGACTTATAGCCGTAGTAGTTGAACACCTTTTCAAGTATTTTAAAATGAATAGGCGCCATATTGGGCATAAGGATTGTGTATTCCTTTTTCATCTGCTTTGTAAACAGCAAACGACCTGTTTTTTTGTCATACTTCAACTCTGCCATAACAGAATTTCCTTTCATCAATCGTTTTCAAGCGCAGCAAGCAAACTGCGGATTCGGATTTTAACTGCTCCGAGGTTTGTAATTTCATCTATCTTAATCTGAGTGTAAATCTTATTTTTGCTTTCAAGAATTTCTCTTACCTCATCGGTTGTAATCGCATCAACACCGCAGCCGAAGGATACAAGCTGAACAAGCTCCATGTCCTTTCTTGTTGTAACATATTTTGCCGCCGCATAAAGTCTTGCGTGGTATGTCCACTGGTTGAGAACATGAGTCCGGAAATGTTCAACTCTCGGAGAAATAACATCTTCGCTGACGATTGCAACATCAAAGCCTGAGATAAGTCTGTCGATTCCGTGGTTAATTTCGGGATCAATATGATATGGTCTGCCTGCAAGAACAAAAATCTTTTTGCCCTCTTTTTCAGCCTTGGCAATAATCTCGTTGCCCTTGTCGATAACCTTTTTTCTGTAATTTTCCTGTTCCTGATATGCAAGCTTAGCCGCATTTCTTACCTCGTTAAGAGTGAGGTCGGGGAAGTGGAACGAAAGTCTTTCATAGGCTTTCTTAGGAAAATCGTTCGGGCGGTGAATACCGAAGTATTCCTTTATGAAGTGAACCTTGCGTATATCCTTCATATTGTTTTTGATAACCTCGGGGTAGTAAGCAACAACAGGACAGTTGTAATGGTTATCTCCGAGATGCTCGTCAAAATTATAGGAAAGACAGGGGTAGAAAATTGTTTCTGCACCCATATCAATAAGAGTCTGAATGTGACCGTGAACAAGCTTTGCAGGGAAGCAAACGGTATCGCTCGGAATTGTCTGCTGACCTCTCTGATAAAGCTTTCTTGTTGAATACGGTGAGTGGAACACCTCAAATTTAAGTTCTGTAAAGAATCTGTACCAGAACGGATAAAGCTCATACATATTGAGCGCCATAGGAATTCCAAGCTTACCTCTTATGCCTTCAACAGGCTTGTAGGAATCAATGAGATTCAGCTTATAGGCATACATATTCATATCGTTTGCAGGAGCCTTCTTTGTGATTGGTCTTTCACAACGGTTTCCCGCAATAAACTTTCTGCCCTTGCCGAATGAATTTATTGTAAGACGGCAGTTGTTGTTGCACATACCGCAGTTTGCAACCTTGATTTCGTGAACGAATTCATCAAGTCCCTTTTTGTCGGTAATTGTACTCTTGCCAACGCCCTTTGACTTTTTCTTTGCGTAAAGAGCCGCACCGTAAGCACCCATAAGTCCTGCAATGTTAGGACGGACAACTTCAACGCCCATTTCCTGTTCAAATGCACGCAAAACAGCGTCGTTAAGGAAAGTACCACCCTGAACTACAACACGCTTGCCGAGTTCGTCGGGGCTTGACGCACGAATAACCTTGTAAAGGGCATTCTTTACAACGCTGAGTGAAAGACCTGCCGAGATATCTTCAATTGTAGCGCCGTCTTTCTGAGCCTGCTTAACGCTTGAATTCATAAATACGGTACAGCGTGAGCCGAGGTCAACGGGACGCTTTGCAAAAAGTCCGAGCTTTGCAAAGTCGGCAATCTCATATCCGAGAGCGTTTGCAAAAGTCTGCAAAAAGCTTCCGCAACCCGATGAACAAGCCTCATTAAGGAATATATTGTCAATTGCACCGTTATGTATCTTAAAGCATTTGATATCCTGTCCGCCGATATCGATGATAAATTCAACATCGGGCATAAAGTATTTTGCGGCGGTAAAGTGGGCGATTGTTTCAACAATGCCGTAATCAACCGCAAATGCGTTCTTTACAATGTCCTCTCCGTAACCTGTTACGGCAGAAGAAACAACATTTATTTCGGGATTTATTTCGTAAACCTCGTCAAGGAATTGCTTCATAATCTCAACGGGGTTTCCCTTTGATGGCAGATATTTTGAATAGAGCAGCTCGCCGTCATCATTGAGAACAACACCCTTTACGGTTGTTGAACCTGCGTCCATTCCTATATAAGCCTTGCCTGTGTAGCCCTTTAGCTCCTTCTGCTTAACATCAGCCTTTGCATGACGGTCGCAGAATTTCCTGTACTCCTCTTCGTTTTTAAAGAGCGGCTGATTGAACGCAAAGTTACCGCTGCCACGGTAGTTCTTTACCTTTTCGATAACCTCGTCAAAATCAATAGTCTTTTCGGCACACAAAGCCGCACCGCAGGCAACATAATAAAGTGAATTTTCGGGACAGATTCCCTTTGTTCCGAGAGTGCGGTCAAAGCAGTTTCGCAGTTCGCTCATAAATGTAAGAGGTCCGCCGAGATATACAATCTGACCTTCAATTTCTCTGCCCTGTGCAAGACCTGCAACAGTCTGGCTTACAACCGCATTGAAAATACTCTCTGCGATGTCGCTCTTCCTCGCACCCTGATTAAGGAGCGGCTGAATATCGGTCTTTGCAAACACACCGCATCTTGATGCGATTGTGTATGTCTTTTCGTGCTGTTTTGCAAGCTCGTCCATATCCTCAAGCTTAACATTCAGAAGTGTTGCCATCTGGTCAATAAACGCACCCGTGCCGCCGGCGCAGGTACCGTTCATTCTTACCTCAAGTCCGTTTGTGAGGAACAATATCTTTGCATCCTCACCGCCGAGTTCAATTATAACATCTGTACACGGAATAAAAGTATTGGCGGCAACTCTTGTTGCGTAAACCTCCTGAATAAAATCAACGCCGACAGACTCGGCAACACCCATTCCGGCAGAACCCGAAAGAGCCACCGAGGCATTTTCAACGCCGTCAATCCTTGTCCGTACAAGTGCAAGAATTTCTGCAATTTTTTCCGTAATTCGGGAATAATGCCTTTCATATGTGCTGTATATTAATTTGTTTTCGTCGTCAAGCACAACACATTTTATTGTTGTTGAGCCAATATCCAATCCTAATTTCAACTTGTGCCTCCGAAATCAATACATAGTAATCTCATTGTGCATATCTAATTAATTATAGTATTTTTTGCCAAGAAAATAATTCTAATTTGGAATATTTTCACCTTTGATGAATTTTACCATTTTTATCACAAAAATTCAATACACATAAAGGGCATAATGTATAATCTACTGAATATAATTTGCCCTCAAAAGCAAAGCGGAGCATTGTTCCGACTTTAATATATCTTAAAAATGCAGAAAAACCTGCCGAAATCGGCAGGTCTTTAGCTTTAAGTATTTAAATTATCAGAAAAGTTCACCGTGAGGAGCTTCACCGTCATCTGCCTCGTCTGAATCTGCGGACTCGGAGAATCCTTCTTCACGCTTTGCCTCAAGCTCTGCCTTGAGGTCGCAGATGTTTGTAAGATGCTCGGGTTCTGCCTTTTCTTCGGTAACAGCCTCGGGCTGTTTTTCAACAGGCTTTTCCTCTTTAAAAGGAGAGGACTTGTAGTCGCCCTCATTTGAGCAAGCTACTGTAATATCAACAATATCATCCTCTTTAACCTCGGGAGCAACCTCGGGATTGCCGTAGAAAATATCGTTTGAGCTGTTGACAATCTTTCTGTAACACTCTCTTGCTTTTGCAATTTTGGCCTTTGAAGTGTCAATAACCTTCAAAAGCTTTTCGCACTCGGCGTCATTAATTTCAGTGCCTTTCTTTCTGCTGTCGTACATAATCTTTCCGAGAGCAATATATGCTCTGTTCATAAGCTCGCTTTCGCTTTTCATAACAAGTCTTAATCTGTTGAGCTTTGCGTTTGTTCTGTTCTTTTCTACTATTGTCTGAGCTACCGATGAAATTGTATCAACGGCTGTATTTACTGTTCCTTTTACACTGTCAAGTATCGTCATAGTAAATTTCTCCTTTAAAACCGCTTTGGCACAAACACTCTGACACATTCTGCCGTGGCGAATAATATTAAACTTATTTCTATTATTATGACAGATTTTTTTGATAAAATCAACATTTTTTTAAAATTTACTTGTTAAAATCACGGTCAATTGCTATAATTAGTTTCATAGAGTGTTAAAGAGGTGGTTTGGATGCCTGAAAAGAAAATTACCAAGGCAATCGTCTGCCCAATGTGCGGTGAAATGAGCAAGGCTGATGTTTACACCAGCATCAACCCGTCCGTAACAAAGGGTGTGCGCAGAAGAGCGCTTGACGGTGAGCTTTTTGCGTGGAAATGTCCGTCATGCGGATACTCCGCAAGGCTCACATATCCGATTCTCTACAATGATATGAAGAATCGTTTTATGGTGTATTTCATTCCCAAAATTGATCATTTTCAGCTCTGCGACAATGAGCTTGAAGAAAAATACAGCAATCTCCGCAACATAAGCAAACGAATTGTTCCGACATTCAATTCGTTCAAGGAGAAAATTTTTATCTTTGAGTCGGGACTTGACGATATGTCGGTTGAGCTTACAAAGCTTGCAATCAGCCAAACGGTTTCAAAAAAGCTTAACGGTGCGGAAATTCATGACGGATACCTTTCAATGTACGATCGTGAACGCAACACAATGGGATTTACATATTTTACAGGTGAAAAGCATACGCCGTATGTTCAGACAGCAAGACTTGAAATTTATGTTAAATCGAAGAAAATTGTCGATTCGCTTGCGTATAAGGACAAAAAGTTAAAGGGCTTTCTTAAAATTGACCGTGAATGGGCAGAAAACATTCTCTACCGCTACAAGCGCATGAAGCATATTGAAAAGCTTAACAAGCTGAAAGAGTAACCTATTACTGTAGTCAGTCGATTCTTTTGGTTTAAAAAGCACCTGCAAATAAGTAACATATACACTGTAAAGAATATCCGTAAACATAAACTCGTTAAAGTAAAATGCACAAAAAATCAGGGATCGACTCAAAGAGCCGATCCCTTTTTAATTTATTGAAAAGATTGGTAATTACTTGTTAACAGCTTCATAAACTGCAACTGCGCAAGCAACTGTAGCACCAACCATCGGGTTGTTACCCATACCGATAAGACCCATCATTTCAACATGAGCAGGAACAGAAGATGAACCTGCGAACTGAGCGTCACCGTGCATTCTGCCCATTGAGTCTGTAAGACCGTATGATGCAGGACCTGCACCCATGTTATCGGGGTGAAGTGTACGGCCTGTACCGCCGCCTGATGCAACCGAGAAATACTTAACGCCGTTCTCATTTGCCCACTTCTTGTATGTACCTGCAACGAGGTGCTGGAAACGAGTCGGGTTAGTAGAGTTACCTGTGATAGATACACCTACATTCTCATGCTGCATGATTGCAACACCTTCACGAACATCGTCAGCGCCGTAGCAGCGAACTGCAGCTCTTTCACCGTCTGAGAAAGCTCTCTCTTCAACGATTTTAAGCTCTGATGTGAAATAGTCAAACTGAGTCTTTACATATGTAAAGCCGTTGATTCTTGAAATAATGTAAGCAGCGTCCTTGCCAAGACCGTTAAGGATAACACGGAGCGGCTCTTTTCTTGCTTTGTTAGCGTTACGAGCGATACCGATAGCACCCTCTGCTGCTGCAAAACTTTCGTGACCTGCGAGGAATGCAAAGCACTTTGTTTCATCTCTGAGGAGCATTGCGCCGAGGTTACCGTGACCACGGCCAACATTTCTCTGCTCAGCTACTGAGCCGGGAATACAGAAAGCCTCAAGACCGATACCGATAGCTTCTGCTGCCTCTGAAGCAGTCTTTGCGCCCTTCTTAACTGCAACTGCACAACCGAGTGTGTAAGCCCAGCCTGCGTTTTCAAATGCGATCGGCTGAACGCCCTTTACGATGTCGTAGGGATCAAAACCGAGATCGTTACAAATTTTTCTTGCCTCTTCAAGATTTGCAATACCGTATTCGGCAAGGCACTTCTCAATTTTAGGCATTCTTCTTTCCATACCTTCAAATGTTACTGCCATTATGGTGTCCTCCTTACCGAATTATTCTTCACGAGGGTCAATGTACTTAGCTGCGCCGTCAAAACGACCGTACTGACCGATGTTGTTCTTGTATGCTTCGTTTGGCTCAACGCCGTGACGAATGTCCTCGAGCATTTTGCCGAGCTTTACGAACTGATAGCCGATAACTTCATCGTTCTCGTCAAGTGCTGTCTTGAGAACATAGCCTTCAGCCATTTCCATGTAACGAACGCCCTTAGCGTTTGTGCTGTACATTGTACCAACCTGGCTGCGAAGACCCTTACCGAGATCCTCCATACCTGCGCCGATTGGAAGACCGCCCTCTGAGAAAGCTGTCTGGCTTCTGCCGTAAACGAGCTGCTCGAAGATGTTCTTCATAGCTGTGTTGATAGCGTCACAAACGAGGTCTGTGTTAAGGCACTCAAGGAGTGTTTTGTTAGGAAGAATTTCTGCTGCCATAGCTGCAGAGTGAGTCATACCCGAACAACCGATTGTTTCAACAAGAGCCTCTTCAACGATACCGTCTTTAACATTAAGTGTAAGCTTGCAGGCACCCTGCTGAGGAGCACACCAGCCAATGCCGTGTGAAAGACCTGAAATGTCTTTAATGTCATAAGATTTTACCCATTTGCCCTCTTCGGGAATAGGTGCAGGACCGTGCTTAGGTCCCTTTGCTACAGTGCACATATTTTCAACTTCTTTTGAATAAATCATGTGTACTTCTCCTTTCAATAAATTGTATGAGTCCGAAATCCTCAAACACCTATATTATACGGCTTAACCCGACATTTTTCAAGCATTTTTCGTTAATTTTTACAATTCCCCCACATTGTAATATTTCCCGTGGCAATTTGATATTTATTTTTGAAGTAACGCATATTTTATGTGCAAAGGGGATAATTCAACCGCAAAACTCGCAAAAGAAAAGACAAGCCCATATTTCAGAGCTTGCCTTGTGGAATTACTCACCGTCACGCTGCATTGTTTCATTAATAGCACGATTAACAAAGCCGTTCACGCTTTCGCCGTTCTTTTCTGCGTGGGCTTTGATAATATCCTTTCGACCTTTCGGCACAGCAACATTGATACGGTCATATGCTTTAGCGTTATATCGGTTGTTTGCCTCAATTCTCGCCCTGCTGTTCTTATTTTCTGCCATTTCTTCACCGCCTAAAATCTATTGACATCAAATTATTGTTGTTGTATAATATAGGTGAAAAGGAACGGCTTTAGCTGTTTCGCATTTGCGTATTTTTTTATTAAAAACCGCTCTGTATTGCGACTACAGGGCGGTTATTTCTTTATATTCTTAATGACTTCATTAAAAGCCACGAAAACAATTGCGAGAACAAATAAGTATGTAATCTCTGCCATTGGAATACACCCCCTTTCGCAAGGGAGCTGAAACAGCCGCCACCGTTCCTTTACAAATATTATTATAGCATACCTCTTTACACTTAACAAGTACCAATATGCACAAATTATACGCTTAAACATTGTAGTATAATATAGTCACAGGATAAGAAAAGGGGAAAGTGATAATCAGTACGACCGCAACGCAATTGCAGTATATGCAAGATAGATTGTACAAGAATAATATTAATCAGTTTGGATTTGGCAACGGTATTGTTTTCTAAACAACAATAAAAAGGTATCGGTCTTTTTAACCAATACCCTTTTATGGAGCTGATAACGGGATTCGAACCCGTGACCTCGTCCTTACCAAGGACGCACTCTGCCTACTGAGCTATATCAGCATATTTAATTGTAAGGTTGCAACCTTTATAATGTTAATCTCGCAAAATTTCGGATATTAACGGCCAAATCATTGCTGTAAAAAAGTAAAAATCCAACAATAACAAAATCAAAATTAATTTTACTTTTTTTACACGGTTGCAAAACCACGGTGATTATATCACAAAAACATCGTGATGTAAAGTGTCCACGAAATATAATAACACATTTGCACGGTGATTTCAAATGTTTTTTTAAACTTTTTTGTAAAAAATACGAAAAGATTTGAAAAACACTTGATTATAAGCCGTTTTGGTGCTATAATTTTCTTGTAAATAATGAAAGCTAAAGGAGTGGGCAACAAACCCGCTCCTTATTTATTAGTTTTCACTTTGTTCCTCGGTGCGGTTTATCTGTCTGCAATATTTCGCACAGAGTATTTTTGCAGACAGGAAGGCAGTGAATTTATGGCAAAAAGCAAAGGCGGTGTAACCGTATCAAAAGTATGGGAGCTTTGTCAGCCGATTGTTGAAGGCTTCGGACTTTCACTTTGGGATGTGCGTTATGTCAAGGAAGGTGCAGACCGTTTTCTGCGTGTTTACATTGACAAGCCCGAAGGCATTGACATTAACGATTGCGAAAATGTTTCCCGTGCAATCAACGGTCCTCTTGATGAGCTTGATCCGATTGAGGAGGCGTACTGTCTTGAGGTCTGCTCTCCCGGAATTGAGCGTGAGCTTATCCGTGACGAACATTTTATGCAGTTCATCGGTGCGGATATTATGGTTAAGATGCTCCGCCCCATTGACGGCATAGGCAGAGAATTTAAAGGGGTTTTAAAGGATTATTCCGACGGTAAGGTCACAATTGAGGATCACAGCGGTGAGAATGAAATCACAATCAGCAAAAAGGACGCCGCATGGATTAAGCTTGACGATTTTGATTAAAAATTGCAGTTTGAACACTACAGATACACATAACAGCATAACAATTTGTATATAACCGAAAAATAAGAAAAGGATGATTTGGAAAATGACTAACAAAGATTTATTTGAGGCATTGAGAACATTTGAAAAGGAAAAGGGCATTCCTATGGACTATATGCTTCAAAACATTGAAAAGGCAATTTCCGTTGCCTGCAAGAACTACTACGGCGGTAATGAAAATGTTGTATTCAAGGTTGATCCGGAAAAGAACAGCTTTGACGCAAAGCTTGTCAAAACAGTAGTTGACGAGGTTTTTGATCCTAACTTTGAGGTTACTGTTGAGGAGGCTCAGCAGATTAACAAGAGAAAGAAATTTATTGTCGGCGATGAGATTGAAGTTCCGATTGACCCCAAGCACCTCGGTTGGACATCTGTTTCTTCTGCAAGAAATGTTATCCGCCAGGGCATTCGTCAGGGCGAAAAAGGTCAGACTCTTATCGAGTTTCAGAGCAAGCTCGGTGAAATTGTTACTGCAACCGTTGAAAGAATCGATCCTAAGTCGGGCGTTGCAACAATCAAAATCGGCAAGAGTGAAGCTACTCTGCCAAAAAGCGAACAGCTCGGTCATGACGACCTTAAAGAAGGCGACCACATTAAGGTTTATATTGCAGATGTCAAAGACAACGAAAGAGGTCCTCACGCAATCATTTCAAGAACACACCCCGGTCTTGTAAAGCGTTTGTTTGAACAGGAAGTTCCTGAAATCTATGACGGCGTTGTTGAAATAAAGTCAATCTCTCGTGAGGCAGGCAGTCGTACAAAAATGGCTGTTTACAGCTCAAATCCCGATGTTGACGCAATCGGTTCATGTATCGGTAACAAGGGCGCTCGTGTAAACAAGATTGTTGAAGAACTCGGCGGTGAAAAAATCGACATCGTGCTTTACAGCGATGATCCCGAAAAGTACATTTCGGCGGCTCTCTCTCCTGCAAGCGTTTGCAAGGTTGAAATTACAGATGAAGAAACAAAGAGCTGCCGTGCAACCGTTCCCGACGGTCAGCTTTCACTTGCTATCGGCAACAAAGGACAGAATGCCCGTCTTGCCGCAAGACTTACAGGCTGGAGAATTGACATCCGTCCCGAAAGCGGTTTCTACGGCGAAGATGAGGACGATGAACCAAAGACAGAAGAGACGTCCGAAGATGTTCTCGACCTTGACGAAAGCACAGAAGGCGAAACAGTTGTTTCGGATGAAACAGAGGAATAATCAGATTAAACAGAGAGGGATTTTATGAAGCAAAGAAAAATGCCGTTGCGTAAATGTACGGGTTGCGGAGAGATGAAAGAAAAGCGTGAGCTTATCCGTGTTGTCAAAGCACCCGACACCAAAGATGAAAACGGTGAAATCATTGCAAAAGGCGAAATTTCGCTTGACCTCACAGGTCGCAAGGCAGGCAGAGGCGCATATGTGTGCAGAAATCTTGCCTGCTTTGAAAAGGCTCGCAAGGCACGCCGCTTTGAACGCTCATTAAGCTGTAAAATCCCTGATGAAGTATATGAGCAGATGCAAAGTGAACTTGCCGCAGCAGACAGCGAGTAGGCGAAAGGATTTTTTATGAACGACAGGATTTTGTCGCTGCTTGGCATTTGCAAGAGGGCAGGCAAGCTGATTACAGGTGCCGACACGACGATTGACTCAATACGAAAAAGCAAGGCAAAGCTTGTTATTTTTGCAAATGATTTTTCAAAGAGCAGTAAGAAAAGCGTGCAGACAGCCGCTGATGAATGCAATGTGAAAACATTGACAATGAACCGAAGCAAAGAGGAAATCGGATTTGCTCTCGGAAAAATCTGCGGAGTTATGACAACCGAAGACAAAGGCTTTGCAGATAAGCTTGAACAGCTTATTGAAAACGAATCGGGAGGAGAATTGTATGATAAAATATAAGGTAAAGGACGCAGCAGCAGATCTCGGAGTTTCAAACAAGGAAATTATTGAGATTCTCGAAAAACATTGCGGTGTTACAAAGAAAACAATGACAACACTCGAGGAAAGCGAACTCGATGTGATTTTTGATGTAATCACAAAGAAGAACAAGGTTGAAAACTTTGACGAATACTTTGCGGCACGCAACAACAAGCTTGACAACGAAAGCAAGCCACAGCAGGAAGATAAGCCCGCAAAGCAGAATGCAAAGGCTGACAATCAGAAGAAAAAGACCGATAAAAACGACAAAAAGCCTAACAACAAGGATGCAAAGCCTGCATCAAAACAGGAAAAGGTTGAAGTTACTCAGGAAAAGAGCGTTGAGGAGTCTGCTCCCCGCAAGCGCAGAGTAATTGACACCCGTGCAACAAATGTTGATGTTGAGCGTTACAACCAGAAGTATGATGACCTTGCAAGCGACAGCTCAAAGGGCAGAAGCACGGACAACATTGTTAAAAAGCAGAAATTCACAAACCGTACCCAGCGTCAAAAAGGCAGACGACAGAAACGTGAAACAGAGCAGGAGCGTCTGAACCGTATTGCTCTTGAGCGTAAGCAGAAACCGATTACAGTTCAGATTCCTGACGAAATCGTAGTTTCGGAGCTTGCTCTCAGACTTAAGGCTACCGTTGCCGAGGTTGTTAAAAAGGCATTCCTTATGGGTACAATGGTAACGGCAACAGATACAATCGACTTTGACACAGCGTCACTTATCGCCATGGAATTTCATGCAAAGGTTGAAAAAGAGGTTGTTGTTACAATCGAAGAACAGATTATTGATGACAGCGAGGACGATGAGGCAAATCTCGTTGAGAGAGCTCCGGTTGTTGTTGTTATGGGTCATGTTGACCACGGTAAAACTTCAATCCTCGACGCTATCCGTCACGCAAATGTAACAGCAGGCGAGGCCGGCGGTATCACACAGCATATCGGTGCTTACAGAGTTATGGTAAACGGCAAGCCTGTTACATTCCTCGACACACCCGGACATGAGGCATTCACAACAATGCGTGCAAGAGGTGCTCAGGTTACCGATATTGCAATCCTCGTTGTAGCCGCCGATGACGGTATCATGCCGCAGACAGTTGAGGCTATCCACCATGCAAAAGCCGCAGGTGTATCTGTTATTGTTGCCATCAACAAAATGGATAAGGTCGGCGCAAATCCCGAAAATGTTAAACAGCAGCTCACAGAGTATGAACTTATTCCGGAGGAGTGGGGCGGCGATACACCGTGTATTCCTGTTTCCGCAAAGACAAAGGAAGGTCTTGACGATCTTCTTGAAATGGTTACTCTTGTTGCAGAGATGAAAGAACTCAAGGCTAACCCCGACAGAGCCGCAAAGGGTACTGTTATCGAGGCAAGACTTGATAAGGGCAGAGGTCCTATTGCAACCGTACTCGTTCAGAACGGTACACTTCACAAGGGCGATACAATCATCGCAGGCACTTGCGTCGGTCGTGTAAGAGTTATGACAAACGATAAGGGCGAAAGAGTTACCGAGGCAGGTCCTTCTGTTCCTGTTGAAATCACAGGTCTTGACGAAGTTCCGGTTGGCGGCGATATCTTTGACGCAGTTTCCGACGAGCGTCTTGCAAGAACTCTTGTTGACCAGAGAAAGGCCGCTAAGAAGGAAGAAATCTTCAACGCACAGACTAAGGTTACTCTTGACAATCTCTTTGACCAGATGAAACTCGGTGAAATCAAGGAACTTCAGATTATCGTTAAAGCCGATGTACAGGGTTCTGCCGAGGCTGTTAAGCAGTCACTTGAAAAGCTTTCAAATGACGAGGTAAGAGTAAATGTAATTCACAGCGCAGTAGGTGCAATCAACGAGTCCGATGTAATGCTTGCAGAGGCATCTAACGCAATTATCGTAGGATTCAACGTTCGTCCCGATGCAGTTGCCGCAGAAAATGCAGAGCGTTCGGGCGTTGATATGCGTCTTTACAGCATTATCTACGATTGTATCAACGAAATCGAATCCGCTATGAAGGGTATGCTTGCTCCTAAGACAAGAGAAGTTGTTCTCGGTATGGCTGAGTGCCGTAATGTTATCAAGATTAAGTCAGTCGGCACAATCGCAGGTTCATATGTTAAGAGCGGTAAAATTCAGCGTGGCGCAAGCGTAAGAGTTATCCGTGACGGTATCGTTATTGCAGATGACGCAATTGCATCTCTCCAGAGATTCAAGGACGCTGTCAAGGAAGTTAGCGAAGGCTACGAATGCGGTATCGGTCTTGAAAGATTCAACGATCTCAAAGAGGGCGATATGTTCGAGGTTTATACAATCGAAGAATACAGAGATTAAAGTTTGTATGTTAAACCAAATTTTATAAACGGCACAAATTCACCGTTATTTTGTAGGGGCGGTCATTGGGCGCCCGCAGGTAACGGCAGAAATTTTTAGTTTAAAGAAATACTGTATAGTTCAAGTCAGTAGCTGTAAAATAACAAAATATTTCATCAAAGCGGGCGGCCGATGACCGCCCCTACGGAAATAAGATAAAAGGATGTGATAGCATGGGAAGCCATAGAATTGAAAGAACAACAGAGGACATCAAAAGAGAGCTTACTGCTATTTTCAGAGAATTAAAAGACCCACGGGTTCAGCAGGCGTTTATCTCTATCGTAAGAGTTGAGGTTACAAACGACCTTTCATACTGCACGGTACAGGTCAGCGCAATTGAAGGTCTTGACAGAGCCAAAGAGGCTGTCAAGGGCTTGAAGTCTGCATCGGGCTTTATCAGACGAGAGCTTGGACACAGACTTCATCTTCGCCATGTTCCCGAACTCATTTTCCACGCAACAGACAGCATAGAATACAGCGCAAACATCAGCCGTATTCTCAACAGCCTTGACATTAAGGAAGACGAGGAAGAAAATGATGAATCTGTATGAGGTTGCCCGTTTTCTTGAGGCACACGATAATTATGATATTCTGACTCACGCTTATCCTGACGGTGACACCCTCGGCAGCGGATTTGCACTCTGCCTTGCGCTCCGCCAAATCGGCAAAAAAGCAAGAGTTATCACAACAGGCGTTCCGACAAAGTTTACCTATCTTCAGAAAAGCATAGAGGAAGAAGATTTTACAACCGAAACGGTTGTCAGCGTTGATGTTGCGGCTGACAGCCTTCTCGGTTCAAATATGGGCAAATATATCGGCAAGGTTGATTTGTGCATTGACCACCACGGTTCAAACACATTTACCGCTAAGGAAAAGTTTGTTGACAAATATGCGGCGGCAAACTGCGAAATTCTCTACAAGCTGTTCCTCAGAATGCACACCAACTTTACAAAGGACATTGCAGACTGCCTCTACACAGGCATTTCAACCGACACCGGCTGTTTCAGATACACAAACACAACCGCCGAAACCATGCGTGTTGCCGCAAGTCTTATGGACTTTGGCTGTAACACCGCATACATAAACAAGGCGATGTTTGAAACAAAGTCGAAAAACAAAATTCAGCTTGAAAGAGCCGTTTATGACTCAATGACCTATTGTGCAAACGGCAGGTGCGCAATAATTTACACAACGCTTGATATGCTCAAAAAGCTCAACACGGGTGATGACGAAATGGAGGGACTTGCCTCTATTCCCCGTCAGATTGAGGGTGTTCTCATCGGAATTACAATGCGTGAAAAAGAGGGCGGATTCTTCAAGATTTCCGTTCGTACAAACAATAATATCAATGCCTCGGATTTCTGTTCGCAGTTCGGAGGCGGCGGTCATCCTGCGGCGGCAGGCTGCTCAATTGAGGGCGACCTTGAAACCGTAAAGGCAACGCTTGAAAAAGCTGCGGAGAAGTTTTTATCATGAGCAATCTTAACGGTGTACTGCTGATTGACAAGCCGAAGGAATTCACCTCGTTTGATGTTATTGCCGTTGTTCGCAGACTGACAGGACAGAAAAAGCTCGGTCACACGGGAACACTTGATCCGAACGCAACGGGCGTTCTGCCTGTTTTGCTCGGAACTGCAACGAAAACGCAGGATTTGATTCTCAATCATGACAAGTCATACACAGCAGAATTTCAGCTTGGCAAAACCACCGACACCCTCGACATCTGGGGTACGGTGACGGGAGAATGCGAATCTTCGGTTACAGAGGAGCAGCTTCACAGAGTAATTCCCAATTTCACGGGCGAAATTGAGCAGATTCCGCCGATGTACTCTGCCGTACAAAAGAACGGTCAAAGGCTTTATGACCTTGCAAGACAGGGAATCGAGGTTGAGCGTGAGAGCCGAAAGGTTACTGTCTATTCTCTTTCGCTTGCAAATTTTGACGAAAAAACGCAGACAGGCACGCTTGAAATTTCCTGTTCAAAGGGAACTTATGTACGCACGATAATTGATGACATCGGCAAGGTTCTCGGTGTCGGTGCGGTTATGACGGCACTTTGCAGAACATCTGCGTGCGGATTTTCGCTTGACGAATGCATAGCGCTTGACGAGCTGAAAAGCATTTGCGAAAACGGAAATGTTGAAGAAAAACTGCGTTCCGTTGAGAGCCTGTTTATGAGTTTGGGCTATCTTGCCGTATCGTCTGCACAGGCAAAACGATTTGCAAACGGCGGTGCGTTGAGTGCCGACAGAACATATCTTGCCAAGTCGGGGTACGAGAATGATCAGCTTTTCAGAATGAAAACCCATGATGGTGATTTTTTAGGCATAGGCATTGCCGACAAGCCGAATAATCTCATCAAAATATATTTTCAAAACTGCAGGTAGCGTGTCGCTACGCCCAATTCGTGAAGACAGTCTTGTTAAGGCGATATTAAAGATTCCCGAGCGTTGCTTTTAGATTGTAAATAAAAACGAGAAATAAAAAACGGTGTGCAATGAAACGGCACACCGAAAAATGATTGACATATTAATAGTTAGATGTTAATATATAGATAAGGAAACGGCTTTAGCTGTTCCGCTTTTAAGACAAATTATTTTTGGTAACCGCCTTGTATTCGCAGTACAGGGCGGTTATTTCTTTATGGTAAACACAATAAAAAATGTGAAAATTACTATCACAGCTATGTATTCCACACAATCACCCCCTTTCTCAAGGGAGTCGAAACAGCCGCCGCCATTTCCTTACCAAACAATTATATCAAATGTTTTTCTTGTATTCAAGTGGGCTGCCCTACGGAAAAATTTGTTTGCAGGATTCACTTTACAGTCATTTTGCGTCACTATAATATGGGTGTAAAATGAATTTGGAGGTATATTTTATGGAAATTCTGAAAGTTGAAAATCTTACAAAAACCTACGGAAGCGGTGAAAACCTTGTCCATGCGGTTGACGATGTTTCGTTCTCGGTTGAAAAGGGCGAATTTGTTGCCATTGTCGGTGCAAGCGGCAGCGGCAAGTCAACTCTTCTTCATCTTATCGGCGGTGTTGACCGTCCCACAAGCGGAAAAATTTTTGTTGACGGCAACGATATAAGCAAAATGAATGACGACAAGCTTGCCGTATTCCGCCGCAGACAGGTGGGCATTGTCTATCAGTTCTACAATCTTATCCCGATTCTGACTGTTGAAGAAAACATCACGCTCCCCTGTGACCTTGACGGCAGAGGTGTTGACAGAGAAAGACTTGAGATGATTCTTGATTCGTTCGGACTGCGTGCAAGAAGAAAACACCTTCCAAACCAGCTTTCGGGCGGTCAGCAACAAAGAACATCTATTGCCAGAGCGCTCATTAACAATCCGTCTCTTGTGCTTGCCGATGAACCGACAGGCAACCTTGATTCAAAGTCAAGCGAAGAGGTTATGAGTATGCTCAAAATGTGCAATCAGAGTTACGGACAGACTGTTATAATGATTACGCACAACCTTGACATTGCAAAACAGGCAGACAGAATCATAACAATCAGCGACGGCAAAATTGTTGAGGAGGCTTGATTTTATGAAACTTCTCAACAAGCTTACTCTTAAAAACCTGCGACTTAACAAGGTACGTACAATTGTTACAATCGTGGGAATTATGCTCTCGGCGGCACTCATCACGGTAGTTTCGGGAATGGCACTCAGCGGACGACAGACTATGATTAACGGACAGGCGGTATGGTCGGGCAATTATGATGTTGCACTTGATATTATAGACAATGCAGTAATTGAAACGGCTCGCAATAACCGCAATGTTGAAAATGCCTTTTATAAGGAAAGTCTCGGATATGCCAGGACAAAAAATGCTGACGGCGAAACCTGCGATTACAGCGTTCTTGCCATGAGCGAAAATACCTACGGCAACTGTTTTAAGATAGACCTTATAAAGGGCAAGTTCCCCACAAATTCGGGTGAGGCTGTTGTTACAAAATTGTTTAAAACACAGAACGGAAAAGATGTGAAAATCGGCGACAAAATCACACTTGATGTCGGTGTGCTTACCGACAAGGACGGCAATGTCCTTGATGAGGAAGGCTCACACGAGTTACTTCAAAAGGATTTTAATAAGTGCAACATTATAGACACGGTAAAAAGAATCTATACCGTAACGGGTATTATTGAAAGACCGAAAACAAGCGAACTTTATGATCCGTCATATCTTTCTATGATATATACCGTGTCTGATGAAAAAGCACCTGTTGAGGCAATCAGAACAAAGCATATGAATAAGCTGTATATCGCCTACACTCCTCAGAGTGAGGGCAATTATCTTCAAAATACAGCGGATATTTTAGGCTTTAAAGCTGATGATATGAGTCATGTAATCAGCGATGAAATTTCACCCGAAGATCAGCAAACCTCGGGAATAAATGCATACGAATTCAATTCCATACTTCTCAGCATGAAGGGCTACAGCGGAAGTGAAGGTACAAATGTAATGATTTTCAGCCTTGCCGTTATTATCATTATTATAGTAATGCTTGCAAGCGTGTTTGTAATTCGCAACAGCTTTGCAATTTCAATTACAGAGAAAACTAGTATGTACGGTATGCTTGCGTCGGTCGGTGCAACCAAAAGGCAAATCCGCAGAAATGTGCTTTTTGAGGGATTCATTCTCGGCTTAATCGGTATTCCTCTCGGCATACTTCTCGGACTCGGTGTAAACGCAATTCTTATTACAATACTCAACAGCGTTCTCGGTGATGTGCTGAGCGGTGCAAAATTTGTATTTGTAACTCCGACAATTCCGATTATCTGCGCAATTGTTCTTTCTGCTGTTACAATATTCCTTTCGTCATTCTTCATTGCACTTCGTGCGTCAAGAATCCCACCGCTTGTTGCAATCAGAGGCAACAAGGATATCAAGGTGAAGAACAACAAGCCGTACCGCACATCTAAGCTTACCAAAAAGCTTTTCGGTGTAGGCGGTGAAATCGCCTCAAAGAGCCTTAAACGCAGTAGGAAAAAGTATCGCACAACGGTTATTTCAATTGTAGTCAGCGTTGCAATGTTCATTGCAGTTTCGGCATTTATGGACTACGGAATGACATATACAGAGCATTACTACGGCAAAACAGACTACAGCTATATGGTTGTCGGAATTGATTCAAAGCAGGCTCAGACAATTGAAAAAATGCCTGAAATCGAAAATTATCTGACAGTCGGTTCGCAGTACGGTTATGTTTCAGCAGATGTACATGTTAACGAATGCGGAGAAAACTTCCTTTATGACGATGCTGACGGTACAAAGTCATTCAGCGTGGAATTTTTTGAATTTGAACACGATACATTTGTTCAGATTTGCAAAGAATTGAAACTTGATTACAACAAGGTTAAGGGCGGTGTGCTTGCGTATTCAAAGGTGACGCCCGATTACGGCGAGGGCAGTCGAACCTATGATGATCCTGTACCGCTGTACGGCAAAGACGCTCCGACAAAGTTTATCGTTTACGGAAATGATGAGGAAGGAAACGAGCTGAAAACAGGCAAGTTGAGGGTTGCCTCATTGTTTGACGAAATTCCAAAGTCGGCTGATTCTGTAATCGGCGAAGGAACAATTTTCGGTCAGGGCTTGATAATCGGCGAACAGGGTGTAATTTCATCTCAGGTCGGCAAAGACGGATGTGCCGTTACTCTCTATGCCAATACATCAGACCACACCTCGCTTACAAACCGTATTGAGTCTATGGAAGGTGCGGATGACAGCATTTACATTTATGACTATGAAGAAATTGTAAGACAGTTCAATGCCATTATGCTGATTGTTGGAATATTTGTTTACGGATTTATCGGTGTTATTTCGCTCATCGGACTTACAAACATTTTCAACACAATCTCAACCAATATGCAATTGAGGAGCAAGGAATTTGCATCGCTTAAATCTATCGGTATGACAAAGAAGGAATTTAACCGTATGATTCGCCTTGAAAGCCTTATGTACGGCATAAAATCATTGCTTATAGGTATCCCTCTCAGCGTTCTCGGTGTATTTGCAATCTTCTCCGCATTTTCAAGAGGAAGTGTTCCAATGAGCTTTGTATTCCCGTGGAAAGCTATATTGATTAGTATTGCGGCTGTAATTATTGCAGTATGGCTGATTATGAAATACTCAATCTCAAAGGTTAATAAGCAAAATATTATCGAAACAATCCGAAATGACAACATATAAGTGCTGAGCTCAGTCAACAGACTGCATTTTGTTGAAATTTGTTGACAATAGTTTTACACTCTGTTATAATGTAGTTGTAACAACAGATACCACAATATTTTGTATGTTTTCATTGCTGACGGGCGGATTATTGATTTAATCCGCCCGAATTTCATTTTGGAGGACTTGTTGTGAAAATTCTTCTTATTGAGGACAACCGTGCAATTTCAAAAGGACTTGTTTACACTCTTGAACAAAACGGCTTTGAGGTTGCGTTGTGTGAAAATGCCGAATCAACCCTTAACTCTCTCGGCGGTGACTTTGACCTTTTTATTGTTGATGTATCGCTTCCCGACGGCAACGGCTTTGAGCTTTGTGACGAGATAAAAAGAGTGTGCGAAACTCCCGTGATTTTTCTCACCGCACTTGACGATGAGGACAGCATTGTAAAAGGCTTTGACCTCGGAGCGGAGGATTACATAACAAAACCGTTTTCAAGCCGTGAGCTTCTTGCAAGAATTAAACGAATTACCAAAAAGCTCGACAAAACTATGGCTATGAATTTTGGCGACATCAGCATTGACTTTGACAAAAAACAGGTTTGCAAAAACGGCAATCCCGTTGTGCTTACGGCGCTTGAGTACCGTCTGTTTGCAATGCTTGCCAAAAACAGCGGCAAGGTGCTGACCCGTGAACAGATTCTTGAACGCATATGGGATTTGTCGGGGAATTATGTTGAGGACAACACGCTGACCGTGTACATAAAAAGACTTCGCAAAAAACTTGATACAAATATGATTAAAACCGTAAAGGGCCTTGGTTACAGGCTGGAGGTATAATGAAAAACACATCAAAATTTCTTGCGGTAATGCTTGCGATAACGGGGCTTTTCTGTTGTGCCGTTGCAGTAGGCATCGGTGCAGGCTTTAACGCTGTTCGTGAAAGCACGGATAAAAAGATAATTGCCGTTGCGGAAAAGGTTAGGGAACAATATCCCGACATTTCGGAAAAGGAGCTTGCTCAAATTTTGAACAGCGACACTGCCGGCATAAAAGGCGACTTTGCAAAGTACGGAATAAAATCCGACAGTGGCTGGGTTGACATTCAGAGCGGAAGTTATGCAACAATTACAATTGTGATTGCAACCGCAGGTGTTTGTGTGTTCGGAATTTTGCTCTGCGTTGTGTTCATAAGATACTGTAAAAAGCAAAAGCGACAGCGACTTGAAATTGTAAAATGTCTTGAAAAAATAAACAACCGAGAGTACGACCTCGACCTTGACGGCTCAACCGACGACGATATGTCACTGTTAAAGCAGGAGATTCAAAAAACAACGGTAATGCTTCGTGAGTATGCCGACAATTCAATGCGAGAGAAAGAAATCCTCAAAAATTCGCTTGCCGACATTTCACATCAGCTTAAAACACCGTTGACTTCAATTTTGATAACAACCGAAAATATCCTTGATGACGATGATATGCCCGTTGAAATCAGACGGGATTTTGTTATGGATATAGCGCATAATGCCCATTCGATAAATTTCCTTGTAAAAAGTCTGCTTACGCTCTCAATGCTTGATTCGGGAACTGTTGAATTGAAGTTCGGAGATGTGTCGGTTGAAAAAATAATTGACGAGTGCATTTCACGCACAGAGGTTCTTGCCGATATCCGTAATGTGAGAATTGAAAAAACCGTCAAAAATGATTTTAATCTTAATTGCGATTTTCGCTGGATTTGCGAAGCGGTTTCAAACATTGTAAAAAACTGTATTGAGCATACCGACGGCGGTTATGTCAGAATTTCTGCCGAAAGGAACAGCATGTATTCGGAAATCACCATAAGCGACAACGGATGCGGAATCAGCCCGAAGGATTTGCCCCACATTTTTGAGAGGTTCTATAAAGCACGAAATTCATCCCCGTCAAGCGTCGGCATAGGTCTGTCGCTTGCAAAATCAATTGTTGAAAAAACAGGCGGATATATTACCGCAGATTCCAAACTCGGCGTCGGCTCAACCTTTAAACTCAGATTTTTGAATGTAAGACTCAGATAAGATAAAAATTAAAAAGCGAAAATTGCGGTCGGGAATAAAGTTTTGTTAAGTACAAATCTTATTATTCCCGACCGTATTTATGTAATTTTCGGCAGGGGGGCAATTGAAACTGTCTTTATAAATAAAAACAGAAGAGCGACAAGGGTAATTTTGCATAAAATTCCAGTGTAAAGATTGTGTAACTTGCTATTTTTACAAAATAAAAGGATTATGTGTAGTTTTTGTGAGAGTTTTGTGATAAAATCAAATTGTCTAGGGATGTTTGACCCTACGTTTTAAAAGCTTTGAAAGGAGTAATCAAACAATGAAAAAAAGAAGTATGAAGAGAGCGCTCAGTGCCGTATTGACACTTTGTATGGCTCTCCCCGGTGCTTCCGTAGCATTTGGTTCGGCAAGTGCTGCAACAGTTTCCGATGACAGCAGCACATCTGCATCATCAACTGCCGCAGGTTCACTTGTTGAGGATGACGGCTTTACATGGGATAATGCCAATGTGTATTTCCTGCTTACCGACCGTTTTAAGAACGGAAACACCGCAAATGACCATTCATACGGCAGAACACTTGACAAGGACGGCAAACCGCTTGACGGCTGGGATACAAACCCCGGTACATTCCACGGCGGCGACTTTGCAGGTGTTACTCAGTCAATTGAAGAGGGTTATTTTGATAACCTCGGTGTAAACGCAATTTGGATCTCAGCTCCGTATGAGCAGACCCACGGCTATTGTGATTCAGGTAAGGGCTTTGCTCACTACTCATATCACGGCTACTATGTTCTTGACTATACCGAAACCGATGCAAACTTCGGTACAAAAGAGGAGTTCAAAACTCTCGTTGACACAGCGCATGAGCACGGTATCAGAGTTATCATGGATATCGTAATGAACCACACAGGCTACAACACCGTTGCAGATATGGAGCAGTTCGGCTTCGGTACTCTCCTTGACGGTGCGTTAGACTTCAAATACAAGCTCACAGATGTAGGTGAAGTAAACGACCACATTGACTATAAAACATCAGAAGAAGACTGGGGCAAATGGTGGAGCAATGACTGGATCCGCAGCGGTCTTCCCGGATATACAGAGGGTGCCGGCGGTGATCTTACAATGTCACTCAGCGGACTTCCCGACTTCAGAACAGAGCAGACAAAGGATGTTACAATTCCTCCGATCCTCAAAACAAAGTGGACTCAGGAAGGTACATATGATCAGAAGCTCGCAAAATACGGTGAAAAAAACACAGTAACAGGCTACCTTTCAACCTGGCTTTCAGAGTGGGTTAGGGAGTACGGTGTTGACGGTTTCCGTTGCGATACTGCAAAGCATGTTGATAAGGCTTCTTGGAACCAGCTCAAGCAGGCTTGTGTTTCTGCTCTCAGAGAGTGGAGATCCAACAACAAGGGCAAAGCAGGTGCTGACTGGAAAGAAGATTTCTGGATGACAGGCGAGCATTGGGATCACGGTGTAGGCTACGACACATACTATTCCGAGGGCGGCTTCGACTCAATGATTAACTTCGCAGTTACAGGCGGCGGTGCTCTTGCAAGCGGTAGTGTTGCAAACACATATCAGGGCTATGCAGACCAGATCAACACAAAGGAAGGCTTTAACGTTCTTTCATTTATGTCATCACACGATGAAACACTTACCCGTGGCGATGAGAACACAATGCTTTACAATGCGGCTGCATTCCTCCTTCTCCCGGGCGGAGTTCAGATTTTCTACGGTGACGAAACCAACCGTCCTCTCTATCCTGGCGTTGCATTTGACGGTTACGGCGGATCGGGTCATGCACTCAGAAGTGATATGAACTGGAACAACATGGACAAAACTCTTCTTGCTCAGTGGCAGAAGGTTGGTCAGTTCCGTAACAAGCATGTATCCATCGGTGCCGGCTCAAATGTTAAGCTCTCAGCTACAAGCGGTGTTGCTTTCGGCCGTACATACGATAAGAACGGCGTAACAGATCAGGCAGCTGCAGTAATCGGCTGTAACAAAAATTCAAGCGTAACTGTTGATGTTTCAACTCTTTGGGAAGACGGCAGCTATGTAATCAATACTTATGACAACTCATCTTCAGTTGTTACTGACGGTAAGGTAACTTTCAACAGCGGTGCAAACGGCACAATCCTTATGGAAAATGCTGACGGTCAGCCGCTTGTATCAATCACAGGCGAGCCGAAGTTCTACGGCACAGAGCAGGTTACTGTTTCTCTCAAGGAATGCGACAGCGCAAAGGTTTCTGTTGACGGCGGTAACAAGTTTGTTGTTAAGGACGGCGACACATTCACAATCGGTCAGACAGCTTACAAGAACGATACAATCGAAGTAACTGTTGAGGCTACAAACGACAAGGCAAGCTCAGAGGCTAAATTCACATTCCTCAAGCTCGGCGAAAACGACGAAAAACCTACAACCAGCCCGACACAGAGCACAACTGTTCCCGGTTCGACAGCAAGTCAGACATCAAAGCTTACAATCAAGAGCACAGCAGGCGCTCCGAATGTTTACGCTTGGACAGGTGCAAGCACAGCACTCAACGGTGCATGGCCGGGTCAAAAGGCAGCAGCCGTTTCAGGTCAGGCAAACACATATGAACTCACACTTCCTGTTTCAGCCGACAAGTCATTCAGCGTTGTTCTCAACAACGGCAGCGGCACACAGTCAGGCGATATCACAGGTCTTTATGACGGTGCTGTTCTCGAAATTCAGAACGGCAACTACACATCGGTTAAGACAGTAACCAACGGTAATCAGCAGGGAGGCGGCGGCGATCCGGAACCTGCAGAGGGTTCTGTTTCCGTAACAATCAAGCCTTACAGCTCATCTGCAAGCTACAAAATCTATGCTTGGAATGATACACAGAAGCTCACAGGCGCATGGCCGGGCGTTGCTCTTACAGAAAAAGATTCTGACGGCAACTATGTTGTTAAGTTCGATAATGTTAACGAAGTAAGCATTATTCTCAGCAGCGGTTCAGGTCAGACAGCAGATATCACAGGCGTTAAAGACGGCGATACAATCGAAATTACAAACGAAGGTTGTACAACATACAAGCTTATATCAAAGCCAATCGTTGTTTCACCTTATGAATCACTCAAGAAAGAAGCAAGAAAGATTCTTGCTATGACAGCATCAGACTACACAGCAGAGAGCTGGGCAAATGCTCAGAAGGTTCTCAAGTCAGCCGAGGCTATGATTAAAGCAGGCGAAGACGCTACAACAGCTGAAGATATGAATGCTATGATTGCAGACCTCAAGTCAGCTCAGAAGGCACTTGTACTTGCTCCTGCAACACTCACATATGCAGTTGCAGGCAAGAGCGTTGTATCAGGTGTTACAGCCAGCGCTGCAAAGGTAACTGTTACAGTTGACGGTAAGACATATACTGCTACTGCAGACGATGTTACAGGTGCATTCACAGTTGCAACATCAGCTCTCAAGAAAACAAGCACAATCAAGGTTGACGCAACAAGAAACGGTGTAAACGGCACATATTCATATGCTATGAAGAACGGCAACATTGAAAGCGGAGTTGTTCCTACATCTCCTACACTTCCGACACAGCCTACTACTTCAACTCAGCCGACTACAGCTACACAGCCAACAACAGCTACTCAGCCGACTGCACCTACACAGCCTACAACAGCTACAGAGCCGACTACTGCTCCTGCTCAGAAGCTCACAGTAAACGCTACTTCAAATTACTTTGGTTCTGCATCAAAGACAGTAAGCACTGACGGCAAGAAGGTAACTGTTCTCTACAAGCTCAACTCAAACATGGGCGTTGTTGACGGACAGTGGGCTGTTAAGTATGATTCAAGCAAGCTCAAATTCAACATGGCTGATAACAAGGCAGACGGCAAGCAGACAATCATGCCTTCACAGTCAAACCTTATTCACAATGCTTACAGCAATGTAATTAAGGGTGTATTTACTAACCCACAGGTGCCTACTCAGTACAACGGAGATACATTTATCTCACTCACATTTGAGGTTATCGGTTCAGGTACTGCAAGCGTATATCTTGACACACAGTACCTTACATTAGGTTATGTAAAGGGCAACAAGCTTAATCAGGCATCTGTTGTAAATAACAGCAAGGTTTGCGATGTAACAGGCATTGCAGGCTTTGAAAAAGTATCAGTAAACGCATCAACGGCATTTGTCGGCGATGTAACCCTTGGTGATGTTAACATGGACGGCGACATCACAGTTGTAGATGCAACCGAAGTTCAGAGGTATGTTGCTCAGCTCGTTGCATTCACAAACGACCAGTTTACTGCTGCCGATGTTGACCATGACGGCACAATCACAGTTAAGGATGCTACTACTATTCAGAAGTTTGTTGTAGACCTCATCAGCAACTTTTAATAAGTTTTAAAGCAATTGACATATCGTTCCGTTTAGTCGATATAGTAAGGAATGCCCCTCACAAAATGTGAGGGGCATTTTTTGTACAGCTTTTTAAATAGAAAATGGCAGACAACCGTGTGATTGTCTGCCATTTTGTCATGATGAATTTAAAATTACCGATTATGCTTTTACAAGAACCTTTGTAATTTCGCTGATGTACATTTTATGGAAGTCGTTGTCATACCACTTGTCAACGCTTTCACGGTCGGCAATGCTTTCGGCATTAAGACTTTGAGCGTACATTTTTTTGCATTCAAGAACAAGCTTTGCCTCTTCAAAATATACAGAACCGTTTTCCGTGAACGCAGGAGTAAGACCTGTTTCCTTTACCTTGTCATAATCCTTGCCGCTCTTTGAACCGCAGAATTTGAGGGCATCTCTGTACTTTTCATCAAAAAAGCTCATTGTATAGCGGTCGCCGTTCTCCATAAACGCAAATGTATATCTCTGCGGACGAATAAAGGTGAATACAACGGGCTTACCCCACATAATGCCTACACCGCCCCAGCTTATCGTCATTGTGTTGAATTTTTCTCTGTCGCCTGCAGTAACAAGCGCCCAGTCGTCACCGATAAGCTTAAACGGACTTTCAACAATTTCTTTCGGATTTATCTCTTTAAAAGCTGACATATGAATCTTCCTTTCAATAATTGTGTTTTATATAATATGCTTTCAAAATTCTATTTTGAATAGACTGCATCATTTTTTGCCAGAAGATAGACACAGTATTGATTCATACTTATGCCCTCTTTCTTTGAATGTTCGGCAAGTGAGCGGTGCAGACTTTTCGGGATTCTCAGCTTGAATTGTCCCGAATATTCTTCAAGGCTGTCGGGTTCGTGAATTACAACTCCGCTTTCAAAGGCGGCTTCAAACCAGGCTTTTTTAGCGTTCTCTGCATTTGCAACAGCCGATTCAATCGTATCACCGCAGGTTATGCAGCCGGGAAGTTCGGGGAACGATACAACAAAACCGCCCTCGTTCTTGTCCTCGACAATTTCCATACGATATGACATTGCAAGATAATCGTTAAGTGTTTTCATCATCTTTCGCCTCACTTTCAACAATTTGTCTTAATGCCTGTTTTCGTATTTCCGAATAATATTATATATGGTATCACATACGGTGTCAACAGGTTTTTGAAGTGATTTCAGCGGTTTTCACAAAATGAAAAATATGCAAAATGGATGTATATGTATGTATGAATATGCATAAAGAGATGAATAAAATGAATATTCATTTTTTGTGCATATATACATTTTTTAGAAATTTAGGAGAGAATGTGACATATCAACCGCCAAAAACACCGATAATACAGCGAAAACAAAGCAGATTTCGGTCAATTTGTACCCAAAAATGCAAATTTGAAAAAACATTGAATATTTATTCAAAAAACACTTGATTTTTTGAAAACAGAGTGTATAATGTAAGAGTAATAAAAATTAAGTAAAGGAAACACCGACATAAAGTGTTTCCAAATTTCGGAGGAATCAAAAATGGCTGACAATAAGATTAAAAAGGTAGTTCTTGCATATTCAGGCGGTCTTGATACTTCAATCATCATTCCGTGGCTTAAAGAAAACTACGACAACTGCGAAGTTATCGCTGTTTCGGGTGATGTTGGTCAGGGTACAGAGCTTGACGGTCTTGAAGAAAAGGCTATCAAAACAGGCGCATCAAAACTTTACATTGAAGACCTCAACAAGGAATTTGTTGACGACTATATCATTCCAACAGTAAAAGCAGGTGCTGTTTACGAGGGCAAGTACCTCCTCGGCACATCTTTTGCCCGTCCTATCATTGCAAAAAGACTCGTTGAAATTGCAAAGGCCGAAGGTGCTGACGCAATTTGTCACGGCTGTACAGGCAAGGGCAACGATCAGGTTCGTTTTGAACTTGCTATCAAGGCTTACGCTCCTGACATGAAGATTATCGCTCCTTGGAGAACATGGGAATTCAAGAGCCGTGAAGATGAGATTGAATATGCTGAAAAGCACAATATTCCGCTCAAGATTAACCGTGAAACAAACTACTCAAAGGATAAGAACCTCTGGCACTTGAGCCACGAAGGTCTTGACCTTGAAAATCCTGCAAATGAGCCGATGTACAATAAGGAAGGCTTCCTTGAACTCGGTGTTTCACCTGAGCAGGCTCCCGATAAGGCAGAATATATAACTCTTACATTTGAAAAGGGTGTTCCCACAAAGCTTAACGGCGAGGCTATCGACAGCGTTGAACTCATTAAGGAACTCAACAAAATCGGCGGCAGAAACGGCGTCGGTATCACAGATATCGTTGAGAACCGTCTTGTTGGTATGAAGGCTCGTGGCGTTTATGAAACTCCGGGCGGTACAATCCTCTATGCTGCTCACGCAAAGCTTGAGGAAATCTGCCTTGACAAGGACACACTCCACTACAAGCAAAATGTTGCCAACGCTTTTGCAGAGCTCGTTTATGACGGCAAGTGGTACACACCTCTCCGTGAGGCTCTCTCAGCTTTCGTTGACAGCACTCAGGAGTATGTAACAGGTGATGTAAAACTTAAACTCTATAAGGGCAACATCATTGATGCAGGCGTAACAAGCCCGTATTCACTCTACGATGAGGAAATTGCTACTTTTGACGAAGATCAGGTTTATGACCAGAACGACAGTGCAGGCTTCATCAACCTCTTTGGTCTTCCAATCAAGGTTCGTGCAAAGAAAGGCCTTATCAAATAATTAAATCTTTGATTTGCATACATAATCAGGGGCAGGGAATTTCTCTGCCCCGATAAGTGTTTATTACACCTTTTTATTTTTATGCGTTTTTTAGTTCGTGCAAAGGTCATCAGTCTTGATGAAACAATTTGTTTTAAAAATATATAAATAAACATAAAAATTCATCAATTGGGCGGATGCCCCTACAGGTTGACCCAACATTAATAACAAGGTGTAAATAAATATTTAAAACCAAAAGCAACAAAGTGCTTTACAACGGCTAAACATAATGTAAGGAGAAATAATAATGCAGCTTTGGAAAGGACGCTTCAAAAAGGAGCTTTCAAAAACCACTAACGATTTTAACAGCTCGATTTCATTCGACAGCAGAATGTATAAAGAAGACATCGAGGGCAGCATTGCCCACGCAACAATGCTTGGCAGATGCGGCATTATTAAAGAAGAAGAGGCAAACGATATCGTAAAAGGTCTTAAAGGCATTCTTGCTGATATCGAAAACGGTACTCTGCACATTGATATGGAGGCTGAGGACATTCACACCTTTATCGAGGGTGAGCTTACCAAAAGAATCGGCGACAACGGCAAAAGACTTCACACTTCAAGAAGCCGTAACGATCAGGTTGCAGTTGACATCAAGCTTTACCTCAAAAAAGAGGTTGTCAATGTAAAAAATCTCGTTGTAGGTCTTATTAAGGTTATTGCCGACAAGGCTGAAAAGTACAGCGAAACCGTTATGCCCGGTTATACTCACCTCCAGAGAGCACAGCCGATTACCTTCGGACATCATCTCCTTGCTTACGGCGAAATGCTTTTGAGAGATGTTTCAAGACTTGAAGACTGCCTTAAAAGAATGGACGAAATGCCACTCGGTTCATGTGCGCTTGCAGGCACAACATATCCGATTGACAGAACAATCACAGCCGAACTCCTAGGCTTTGACAGAATTACAAACAACTCTCTTGACGGTGTTTCCGACAGAGATTACTGCATCGAATTTGCATCGGTGCTTTCGATAATAATGGTTCACCTCTCAAGATTTTCAGAGGAAATCATTATGTGGTGCAGTTGGGAATTTAAATTCATTGAACTTGATGACGCTTTTTCAACAGGATCATCAATTATGCCGCAGAAAAAGAACCCCGATATTGCAGAGCTTGTTCGTGGTAAGAGCGGCAGAGTTTTCGGCGACAATATGACGCTCTTCACAATTATGAAGGGTACTGCACTTGCATACAACAAGGATATGCAGGAGGACAAGGAGGCTATCTTTGACGCACTCGACACGGTTAAAATGTGTCTCACAGCCTTTACTCCCATGCTCGACACAATGCGTGTCATTCCCGAAAATATGAGAAAAGCTGCAGCAGGCGGTTTTATCAACGCAACAGACTGTGCCGACTGGCTCACAAAGAACGGTGTTCCGTTCAGAGATGCCTACAAGGCAACAGGCGAACTCGTTGCAAGATGTATTGAACTCGGTACAGACCTCGAAAATCTTCCAATGGACGAATACAAAAAGGTTTGCGATGTGTTCAACGATGATGTTTACAGCGCAATTTCACTTGAACGCTGTACAAACGAGCGTACAGTATTCGGCGGTCCTGCATCGGCAAATGTAAAAGCTCAGGCTAAGCGTGTTGCAGAAATCGCAGAAAAACTGTAAAAAATAAAATAACATTCCGAATTAACGGAATGTTTCAAATAATTTAATAAACAAACTCAATGCCGATAAACCCGATTTTCGGGTTTGTTGGGGTTGCAGGGAAGTTAAGGCGGTTGACACTCCCAAATGAATGGGGGTGATATGTATGACTGAAACGGTATTACTCGTAATTTTACTCGTAGCACTTGCAGAAGTCACTAAGGAACCACGGAATAAATCACATTAGAATATTGTTTGCACATCTTGCTGGCATATTTCTCGCCATATTGTTCAAAAAATCCTCGTAATGCGACAGCATTACTGTGGTTTGTTTGCTCAATCTGACAAGAAATCTGACGGTGCAATATGCACAAACGATTTAATCAGTGATTCCTTAAAACATAAAAAAATAACCGCCCGACGCTCTACTTTCGGACGGTTATTACACCAGACAAAATAGGTCAACCGCTTTAAACGGTTTTCCCTGTAGCCTTATTATATAGTATATGCAAATAAAAGTCAATATGAATTGACAGAGATATAAAGTACGGCGAGCCGCCGTTCCCGGTTCATGCAAAAAGTGAACTGCCGTATTCAAAACATACAGGCAAAGATTGATATAAATTTACAATAGATTAGGTGATAGCAATGAAAATAAAAGCAGGTATTGTCGGTGCAACCGGCTATGCAGGTGCAGAGCTTGTAAGACTTCTTACCGCTCATCCCGAGGCTGAAATTTCGGCAATCAGCTCTGTTTCCTTTGAGGGTGACAAGCTGAGCGATGTTTATCCGTCTTATACATTTTTGAACGATATGGTTTGTGAAAATCAGGACGCCGTTGTTGAAAAGAGCGATGTTATCTTTGCCGCTCTCCCACACGGTCTTTCACAGGAGCTTGCCGCAAAGTGCATTGATGCGGGCAAGGCATTCATCGACCTCGGCGCTGACTTCCGCCTTGAAAGCGAAGAAGAATACACCGAATGGTACGGCGGAACTTTTCTTGACAAAAAACTTCACGAACAGGCAGTTTACGGACTTCCTGAATTTTTCAGAGATAAAATCAAGGGCAAAAAGCTTGTTGCAAATCCGGGTTGTTACACAACCTGTTCACCGCTCGCAATTGCTCCTGCAATTGTAAACGGACTTGTCAGCACAAAGGGCATCATTTGCGACTGCAAAAGCGGTGTTACGGGTGCCGGCAGAAAGCCAAATCAGGGCAACCACTATCCCGAACTCAACGAGGGATTCCACGCTTATAAGGTTGCAAGCCACCGCCACACTCCAGAAATTGAGCAGACTCTTTCAAAGCTTTCGGGCGAAAAGGTTATTATTACCTTTGTTCCGCACCTTCTCCCCGTAAACCGTGGCATTCTCGCAACTGTTTATGCCGACATCAAAGACGGTGTAACCTTTGAACAAATCAGAAAGGCTTATGAGGACTTTTACAAGGACGAATTTTTTGTAAGACTTCTTGATGACGGCAAATGTGCCGACATTCACAATATCAAATATTCTAACTTCTGTGATGTTTCAATTCATCACGATAAGAGAGCCAACAAGCTCGTTGCCTGTGCCGCAATCGACAACATGGTCAAGGGTGCCGCAGGTCAGGCTATTCAGAATATGAACATCATCTTCGGACTTGACGAAAAAACAGGTTTGGTAATCGTTCCGCCTGCATTTTAAGGGTGAATATCTATGGAAATCAAGTATATTGAAAACGGCTCGCTCACTTCCGCAAAGGGCTTTACAGCCAACGGAATTTGTGCCGGAGTCAAAGCATCTAACACAACTAAAAAAGACCTTGCGCTCATTTACTGCGACAAGATTTGCAACAGTGCGGCTATCTTTACAAAGAACCTTGTAAAGTCCGACACTATATATGTTACTAAAAAAC
>PPYF01171835.1_pt1 | contig 34237 bp, 41 predicted proteins | sample 1559871 | NCBI WGS metagenome assembly PPYF01 (sample SAMN08240021, study PRJNA423297) | Human gut metagenome, whole genome shotgun sequencing project.
CGCTATCGGAGTCGGAGTCGCTGTCAGAATCCGAATCGCTGTCGGAATCGGAGTCACTATCGGAGTCTGAATCACTGTCTGAGTCTGAATCGCTGTCAGAGTCGGAGTCACTGTCCGAATCCGAATCGCTGTCTGAGTCAGAGTCACTGTCAGTATCGGAGTCACTGTCGGAATCAGAGTCACCCTCGTCCACTGCATCCGATCGATCCAGGAACGTCAGTTCCTCTTCTAATGGCGTATTGGGGAAATCTATACCTTCTGTCGGATATCCGGCGGTGGGATCGACTCGTTCGCCGGTGAGATCCAGGATAACGTGAGTATGGGCACCGCCAGCACCGGGTTCACCGCTGCCGGTGGTGGTTTGTGGGCCTGCGGCGGTAGCCTCAAGAATTTGTGTCGGATCCTGGCCGTCGGCAATGGCCTGCTGAATGACGGCAATATCCGTGGTGTCCGGTGCCGCAGGCGTGGTGGTGATGCTGTGGCTGCCAGCCCAGTGGCTGTCGCGGCCGAGATCCAGCGTTTTTCCATCCGGGAGAGCGAGAGTAACGGCTCCGTTAGCGCCCGTTTCAATTTGCTCGCCGCTGAGAATTTTATCGCCCTCAACGAGCAGGCGTCGGGTTCCATCTGGTGAAATGGCGAAGACCTGGCCGATAATCGCTTTAATTGTTCCGGCTATACCGCTCATCTTACTCTCCCATTGGTCTTGCGCGGTGTTTTCCGTTTCCGCTGTAATATTTTTTATCGTTTTGTTATCGCCGAACTATGAAGGGGATTTCAGCTAGATTGATTAATAGTACTGATATTTCGATCGCTGTAATACACCCGTGACCGACGATAGGTCGTATCTTTGTCCTAAGATAGGACGAATTGAGGATTTATTCTTTGATTTTAATGTTGTTTTAATCCGGTATGGCGGTAAGCAGCCGCTAAATATAGGAGGGGAAATATCAATGGTTAGAGCGCTAATGATATTTAAGGCGCATTATTAATGCGCCTTAAATAGTCAGCTTAATTATTGGGTTATATTAGCCTTTCCTCGTCATCGCCAATGAGCCCTTCCAACCCGCTCAGCGTCTGACGCGCTTGTGCACGGTTTAACAGTTTGTTTTGTGCTGCTGGCGGGAGGTCGGTGATGCTGATAACCCCTTTGCTCATCAGCACTTCAATGAGGTCTTCCAGCACGCGGACCATATCCAGGTCGCTCTGCTGCAAACGCTGTAGCGTGGCCGTACGTAGGCTTTCCACCTTCAGCCATTCGCCAATCTCTGCGGTTGTCTCCGCGCTTTGCTCTGTCATACCGCTGAATTCAGCGGCCTCAACCCGAACGATCCGTCCTTCACCATCGCGTTCAATAAAATGCATGGCTGCTCTCCTGAAAATTATTGTAGTGTGCTGGCATCGCTAAAATAGCGGCCCATTGCGCCATACAGGCCAATTTTCTCCAGCACGGCCAGCTCGCCTTCGTTCTCCACACGTTCGGCGATAAGGGGGACATTGATCTGGCGTGTCGCCCAATAAATAGCTTCTATAAAGAGTTTTTTATCTTCTTCTTCATTGATGTGGTGAATATAGCCACCGTCGACCTTAATCCACGCCAGCCCCCACTGCGGCAGGTTGCCAATCAGATGGAAGCGACCGCCGAAATGTTGAATTCCCAGGCCGCAGCCCAGTTCCTGTAGTTTTTTCACCAGCACGCTGACGCGTTCTGGCTCCGGTAGTTCGTTTTCATCCAGCTCGAGGGTCAGGCGCGATGCCAGGTGGCGCGCCGCTTTCAGCGGCTGGAGCAGGGCGTTCAACCCGTCGTCGTCCGCGACGCTTTCGCCGCTAATACTGAGCGCAAAAGCGTGGGTGGTGCTCTCCATCGCGCGCAGCGTTTGTTTGAGCATAACGACGTCCATACGGCGTCCCAGGGCCAGGCGGCGAACCCAGGGGATGAAACGACCTGCCGGGATAATTTCACCCTCTGCGGTTTTAATACGCGCCAGAATTTTACGATGCAGAACAACGTGTTTGCTATTGCACTCATACACGGGCTGCGAATACAGCTCAAAGGCTTCTTTATCCAGAATCTCCGTCAGGCGCTGGTGCCAGTGGTGGTGGTCGTCATCTGGCGTTTGCTGGGCGGCCAATTCCGGGTCGATGAAGGTACGCATATCCGCTTCTGCGGCCACCAGAATCTGGTCCGCCTGACGCAGTAGGTTTTGCGGTGTGTCACCATAGTGGAAAGCGACTTCAGCAAAATGTGCCACCGGGTTTACGTCGCTCAAACCCGTTTCATAGAGCGCCTTCAGCTGCGTGTTCAGCGAGTTTGCGAAGCTTTCCATCTCAGTGGGAAGGACGGGGTCGGTGATAATCGCGAACTCACCGCCGCGTACGCGGGCGACGAAGCCTTCGCTGTGGAAAAAGCGCTGCTGGAGGCTGCTGAGAATATCGGCCACCGCTTTGAGTAATTTATCGGTGCTGGCACCGCCAAGACGCTGGTTAAGCCCCATCAAGTCCTGCACACGCAGCAGGATCAGGTTGCCGTCGGCGTGATCCTCATCGCTGAGGCGGGTCTGGAATTTTATGTCAAACGCGCGACGGTTGTTCAGACCGGTAAGGCTATCGTTATAGGCTTCCTGTCGCAATACTTCGGTGCGCTGAGCCTGCTCGCTAAACAGCGCTTTAAGCTGGGTGACCATCATATTGGTGGCTTCGACCACCCGACGCAGCTCCGGCGTTTTCGGCAGCGCAGGTAGGCTCAGGAACTCGCGGCGGCTGATCGCGGTGGCTTGTTCCACGATGTAGTTCAGCGGGCGCAGACGGTGGCGCAACAGGAACATCGCGCCCAGGATACACAACACGCTACAGCCGGTTAGCCACAGGAAGCTGGCGACCAGGCTGCTCCACAGACGCGACAGCGCAAACATCGGGTGGCTGACCACCTCTACGCGCGCGGCCTGCGTCCAGCCGCGCATGACGATGGCTTCGCCCTGGCCGGGGTTCAGATGCACTATACGGGCAAACCAGCCAGGCACATTGGCGCTGGGCGGGATGTTCTGGCGCTCAATGATGGGCTTACCTGTTTTGATATCCACGACCTGAATGCGGTAGAAGTAACCGCTGTCGAAAATGGAGTTCACCATCAGCTCGGTCATGACCGGGTCGTCGATATGTGCGGTCAACGATAGGCCGAGCGCCGTGGCGGCATCCTGGGCATGCGCGCTCAGCTGGTTATGATACTGCTCGCGCGAGCTTTCCAGCGTGGCAAAAAAGTTGCCGCAGAAGATCGTCAGCGTAAACAGGCAGATGCCAATCAGTAGCTGTTTATAAAGGGACATGACCGCTTCCTATTCATTAATTACAAACCCTTCTGCACGCATCCTGGTGAGAAGATCCTGCCAACGTGAAAGTCGTTTACTGTCGCCAACGCGCTTGCTGCCGCTGGCCTGCGGGATCCATAAACCTTCCCCGTTAAAGGAATAAACAGGGAGCAGATCGCTGCGGGCGGTGGCGGGTAATATGGCGGGCTTCAGGTTATCGAGAACCAGCGGAATAGCGTCCGGCGTCGAATACCATGTTACAACCATATGTGCCTGATTTAATTGTAATGCTTTAACGTAGGTAATCCGCAGCTGGCTTGCCGGAACACCTAATTCACGTAGGGTAAAATATTTGGCCAGCGCGTAGTCTTCGCAGTCTCCCGCGCCTTTACGCAGGGCTTCCACCGGGGTCGCCCAATAATCTTCTTGCCCCCACACCGTTATATCGTCCACAAAGCGGATGCGCGAATTAAAAAATTGGTTCACGCGGTTCAGGGTGGCTTGAATATTGCCCTGCGTGGGCTGCTTAAGCAACGCCTCCCAGGCATCGATATTGCGCTGGGCCGTTGGCGTCGCGGGGCCATACAAACGTTGCGTCCGTTCGTTGATGGTATTGAAATCCCACCCTGCGCCCAGTTCGGGCGGCACCAATAGCAGCAGCGCCAGAAACAAAGACAGCCAGCGTTTCCAGATAAAGGGACGAACAATATCCCGCAAGCGCTTCATTCAGGAAACGCTCATCATGAGGGGGTTATGTCGTCTTGTCATGCTGATGACGCCAGTGTTTTCGGTAAGCGACATAGCCGGAAAGGTAGTGTTCTACATCATCAATCCGCACCCGGAAACTGTGGTGACGAATGAAAAAACTGCCCACGATGCGGGACGGATTTTTGAAGAACATCGCCAGCTCCGGCCAGAAAAAGCCGTTCGCGAGGTAGCGCGCACGCGTCTCCAGCGCCAGGTTGAATTTTTCCAGATCAAACCCGTCCAGCAGGTGACGATGCTCGGAAGTTGCCAGACGGCTTAGCATGCGCGACGCCGCCATCATCAGTTCGAGCAGCGTCGGATAGGTAGTGACCCGGTTGATCACGAAGTCCAGATGATCGCGTACGTTGTCCAGACCGAACTGATAATAGCGTTCGAGCGGACGATACAGCGTTAACTCGTTTACACAGTAGCTTAGCCAGTGGTCGTGAGCCTGCCAGTGCTTCTGCGCAATAAAGTGATCCATGGCGCGCTCAACGATAGCCAGCCAGCGCGGCGCTTTTGTCAGGCCGTACAGACGCATCAGCGCGAAGGCGGCTTCCCCATCGTAATAGATGATGCGGTGTTCGGCTTTCAGCGACAGATCGGCGGCGTGCAGAACGTGATTAAAGCCGCCGGTCTCCGGCTTTTGCATAAAACCGATGCCGTTAGCCAGTCGCTGCATCTGCGGGAGATAACGTTCGTCACCGGTCAGCTCAGTGTACTTGACCATCGCCAGAATAGAGACCGCATTGCCGCCAAGTTTAATCTCGCCGCCGGTGTCGATCAGGAAGTCAGCATTGCTGCCGTCCGGCAGGCGGCGCGTTTCGATAAGTTCGCTCGACAGGTCGTGCAGCGCGCGCTCAATCGCCGCAAACTGGGTTTCATTTTGCGTCACTTCACAGCCTTCGAGCAGCGCGTAGGTTGAACTGGCGTGGCGTAGAGCGTTATAGGTTGGGATCGCGCGGTCGAAGCAGGGGAACCAACCGTAATGGTAGCGCCCCGAGTTTTTCACCTGACGAGCCAGATAGTCGCTGGCGGAGAAGATCATCGGATCGAGCGCCTCTTCCTGCCAGTGCGACAGCTGACGATAGCCGGAATTGCGACCATTGGATTCGATGGGGTACACCTGCTTGCCATCGCAGAACAGGCTGCGGGTGGTGAAACGCCAGATAAGCTGTTCTGGTTTATCCGGCCAGCTCAGTGCGGTGCCGAAACGCCAGCGTGCGTAGTGCGCCAGATTCGTCGCATTGGGTGTCGCAACGCCTTCACTACCGTGATACAGCAGTGCGTTGGCGTAAATTTCCTGTTCGAGAATGGGACGCTGGAAATCAGGCGTGAGGCTCAGACCAAAGCGAAAGTAGTTACGCTTGGTTTTGCCAAATTTATCCTGTAGTTCGTCCCAGCGCAGGGTCTGAATTTTGTCGACAAAATCGGCGCGTAGCCAGAGTAAAGAGCGTGGCTGCTGGTTTTCCCAGAGCTGTAAATCGTCCGCCGCGCGCTGCCAGGCTTCATCGAGCGTGCTGCCGCAGGCATAGGCGGTATAGGCGCGTTCCTCACCATTGCTAGCGCTCAGGAAAAGGATATAGCCGGGAAAGGGGGACGGTTGCGCGGAAATTGCCAGTTTGTCAACCTGGAGCCGGATATGTGCAAGTAAATGGTTGAGGGGCATTTATTCTCCTTGTCTTGCCAGAACATCCTTATCGAGAAACTATTTACTCAGCATACCACTATGATTATTGTTTTGTGCAAGCACGCGCAGTAGTTTGCTTAATATATGATGCATTATCCTGATATAACCCTGGTTTAGGATATTACACGTTAGTAAAAAGTTGTAGCTCAGAATGCATAAAACGTAAGGCCTAATGCAGATAATGGGCTAAGGATAATTAATTGTTTGTGCCGGAAAAGGAATAAATGAATGGATGAACAACGGGTATCAACAAAAAAAACACTCGTCGTAGGGATGATCCGAAGCGCAGGCCGCCCGGGTAATGCCATTGTAGCCAATGCCCACGCTGCTGCAATGCAAAATGCGAAATTGATATATTTTACACCTGACGACGTTGATATAAATAAGAAAAAAATAAATGCATTACATTATGTTGATGGTCAATGGCGAACTATCGTTAGTGATTTCCCTGATGTCATTGAAAATGACGAGCGCTCTCTTAGGCGCAAGGACATTTTTTCTGTTCTTACTCAGAATGCGCCGTTCACCATGCATTTATTAGGCGGCAAACTGACCACATTCAACCGGATAAAGAAAGCTGGTATCTACGAAGAGTTATTGATCCCTGATTATTCTATTAATACATTAACTGATTTTACTCATGCAGCAGGGTTCTTCGAGAGATTTGTTATTAAGCCAATGCGCGGATCTCAAGGGTCGAATGTAAGTTACTTTGAGCGCATTGAGGGGGGGGTTAGGGTTAATCACTGCGGTAAGGTAAGTGAGTTAAGCACCGCTGATTTAGCGAATTTTTATCATGATGTTATCGGAGAAAAGCACTACCTTCTGCAAAAATATGTTGAGAGTCGAAGCAGCCATGGACTTCCTTTCGATATTCGGATTCATGTCCGACGAGGGGCAGAAGCCCGATGGAAGTTGGTGAAGATCTATGCACGAATTGGTGCAGGAGATACCATTGTTTCTAATATTTCAGCAGGTGGGAGCATGGCGAGTGCAAGCTCTTTTCTGACTGTACAGTTTGGGCAGGACAAAGGCCGTCAGATTCTCAATGACCTAAGAGCGCTGGCGAAATCATTCCCTGCAAAATTTCAGTCTCTGTATCCAGAGTTTATGATTGATGCACTCGGTATTGATATTGGCGTTGATAGAGAAGGAAAATTGTGGATTTTCGAAGTTAACAGCTGTCCCGGGGCAAAGTTTTTTGCTCTGGAGGCTGCGATTCCTCGCATGGAATATGCAATATGGTTAGCGCGAGATTATGCCGAACGTCAGCGTTCGAAGGTATGATGACCCGCCGTGTTATGAGTGCTGGGTCGCCAGCAGCATACGGGAGTTCTGGGTGGGGTGTTGATCTGCCGGGTGCCTGCGGCACCAGGGTAACGGAAAACGGCGGGGTTGCAGAGGATTTTGCGAGGGGGATTCCAGAATAACCATCGCGTTTTCAGGAAGTCCGGGAGCAGATTGCGGCGGGTTAACGATAGCGGTACTTTCTACACGCACCTGCAAAATCAGGTGTCGGGATTGACCTCTCTGATAGAATGTTACGGGCGACATATGACGTGCTAACGTCGTAAAATATGTCGTACGCACGGCTACACCTCAATGGTGGGCCAGGCGGGGGCGTCGCAAGATGCGCCGGTTCCCTGTAACGCCGGTAAGGTCAACCCCGTCTGGCTCCGCCACCCGTGAGATTGACCTCTCCTGTGGCGGACGTTTAACCCGTTACAGGAGGATGCCCACATGGCAACGATTCCCACCCCAACTCACCCATCATCCGAAAAAACCGGCAAAACCGAGCGCCGCTACACCGTCAGCTATGTTCCCAACCAGAACCGCCCCAGCACACCAGCTCTTAACCTGAGCGGGAAATGGCTCAAAGACGCTGGCTTCTACACCGGTACTGGTGTCACAGTGAAGATTGCCGGAGACTGCATTGTACTTATTCCTGACGGCGATGAAGTGCAAGCCCTGCGCAAGCAGCTTAAACAGATGAAGCAGGCGATAAAAACGGTGAAAGCGGAAGTGCTGAACGCACTTTAAGAGGCTGAATCAGCGAATTTGGCTGATAAAGATTCGGATGCAGAAAAGCAAAAACCCAGCCATAGGCTGGGTTTTCTGAAGAAGTGGTGCCCGGACTCGGAATCGAACCAAGGACACGGGGATTTTCAATCCCTGATTTAAACACGCATAGAACGTTTGTTACCTGTAAAGCGTACACAGGTGACTTATATGCATGTAATTTCAGTAATTTCTACAAAAGGTGGTGAGGGTAAATCCACTCACTCCGCCAACCTGGCTGGCTTCTGCGCCGATGCAGGTCTCAAAACCCTCCTGATTGACGGTGACTACGCCCAACCGACTGCCTCCAGTTACTATTCCTTATATTATGAAGCTCCGTGCGGTCTTTACGAGATGCTGATGCAGACCGTGGATCTCAATCGCCCCGGGCAACTGATTTCCCGGACCTGTATCGATAATCTTGACCTGATTATCTCGAACGATCCCCATGAACAGCTCAAGACGGCCATGATGCACGCGCCAGATGGTCGTATTCGCTTGCGTAACCTGCTCCAGCATCCGTTGTTTGCTTCTTACGACGTGATCATCATTGATTCACAGGGCGCACGTTCCATCATGCTGGAACTGGTGCTGCTGGCAACGTCGCATACGGCGGTGGCGATGGTAAAACCTGTTGTGCCAGATGTCCGGGAGTTCCTGCGAGGAACGGTAACGCTAATGGAGGAACTTCTTCCTTACCGTGGGTTTGGCCTCACATTGCCGCCAATGAAAGTCCTGGTCAATTGCATGGATTACACCCTTCTGGCTGAAGAAGCGCTGAGTGCATTAACATCGATAATTGCTGATGGAACGTATAGCAAAGCGGATATTCCCCCTATCACTCTGCTCGAAACGCAAATCTATGACCTTGAGGTTTATAAGCTAGGGCATACGCGGGGCCAACCCGCTCACCGTCTTGAGTACCAGACTGACCGTAAAAGTCTGCCTGCCGCGCAGACCATGCATGATCTGGCCTGTGAATTATTCCCCGAATGGCGTGACTGCTTTGATGCGGTACTGCAAAGCCAGCCGAAGGGGGATAAATAATGAAACTCTATCGTGCGACATACAGTCTTTTAACCCGCGATGGCCGGGTAACCGTTGATGAGCAGTGGGTCTTTTTTGAAGCTGAAACCTATTCTGATGCGCTGGAAAAAATACCCGGACTGCTGATGACGATGTGGGATTGTTGTGAATCCCAGCTCGAGGTCTGGAATCTGATGCAGGATAACCAGCTTGTTGATCTCAGCATGGATATGGAGATTGATTCTCCCCGGGAGTGGCGTTTCTTTGAGGTGGGCTATTCCGCTGGTTTTGCCGCTTATCTTGATGTTGAACGTGATGGCTGGCCGTTGTTTCTTGTCTCCCCATCCTGGCTGGCCCGTCTGAATAAAGCACTGGTCGAATGTCGTAGTGCCGGAGGTCAGCATGAATAACTCCGGACGAATAGTACCCCCTCATTCAATAGAAGCTGAACAAGCGGTTCTTGGCGGTCTGATGCTTGATAACGATCGCTGGGATGATATTGCGACGATTATTGCGGCTGATCGCTTTTATTCGCGGCCGCATGGCGTGATTTTCTCCACGATGCAGACATTGCTGCTTCAGAACAAGCCCATCGATCTGATTACGCTTGCGGAATCAATGGAACAGCAGGGCACATTAGAACAGTGCGGTGGTTTTGCCTATCTCGCCGAGCTTTCCAAAAATACGCCCAGTGCAGCGAATATTGTGGCTTATGCGGAGTATGTTGCCAGCTACGGCCAGAAACGTCAGTTACTGGCGCTGGGGTACGATCTGGTCGGGCAGGCCAGCGACGTCAGAAGTGACCTGATGGTATTACTGGATGAAGCTGAGCGCCGCATTTTTGCTATTGCGGAACAGCAATCTCTGGATGGTGATGTTGATTTGCATGCCTCACTGGAACTCTTCCTCAATCGATTAGAGCAACGTTGCGGTAGTGAAGATCTCATTACCGGTACGCCTACCGGCTTTGCTCAACTGAATACGATGACCAGCGGCTTCCAATCCAGCGATCTGATTCTGCTGGCTGGGCGCCCATCGATGGGGAAAACTGCACTTGGGTTGGCATTTTGCGATGGAGCGTTGAATGAGCGTCCGGATATGGCGGTGCAGGTTTACAGCCTTGAAATGCCTACCGAGCAGCTACTGATGCGCTTTACCGCCATGTTAGGGCGTGTTCCTCTGCAACACCTGCGCAATGGCGATATGCAGGATGAAGACTGGGCGCGGGTCAGCGAAGCAATGAAAGTCCTGCTTGAGGACTGGAAAGGCAGACTGGTGATTGATGATTCCAGCTATATGACTCCGGCGCTCCTGCGCTCCCGGGTGAGAAAAAATATCCGTAAATACGGTCATCCATCCCTGATCCTGCTGGATTATCTGCAACTGATGCGCTGCCCAGGCCAGGAGAACCGGACGCAGGAGATCTCGGAAATTTCCCGCTCACTCAAAGCGCTGGCTAAAGAAATTGGCTGCCCAGTGGTGGCGCTGTCACAGCTTAACCGGGCACTGGAAAGTCGTGCGGATAAGCGCCCCAATAATGGCGATCTGCGTGACTCCGGGGCGCTGGAGCAGGATGCCGATCTGATTATGTTCGTATACCGGGACGAAGTGTATGACGCCGATACGCATGAGCCGGGCGTGGCCGAAATTATTCTTGGCAAGCAGCGTAACGGCCCGATTGGCACCGTAAAAGTACAGTATCAGGCGGAGATTACCCGTTTCGAGGATTTTACAGGAGGTCGCTATGACTTCTAAGAAATCCAGCCAACTGGGCGAAAAGCTACTTCAGCGGGGTCGAACTCCGAATACTGAAAGCTCTGCCGTGGTGCTGCCGGTGAATGAAATGCCAATGGTTTTGACGCTGGAGCAGTTGCGCCCCAATCCGGATAACCCCCGAACCTCCCGCAATCCAAAGTATGAAGATATCAAAGCGTCCATCCGCGCCCGAGGGCTGGATTCGGTGCCAAAAGTCACCAGAGATCCGGAAAGCCCCGAAGATGTTTATATCTTCAGCGACGGCGGAAACACTCGCTATTCCATCCTGACTGAGCTGTATGCCGAAACGGGGGATGAGCGTTTTCGCCGTGTTCAGTGCATCGTGAAACCGTGGCCGGGGCGTTTGCAGTGTGTTATCGGTCATCTGGCCGAAAATGATGTGCGTGGCGAGCTGTCATTTATCGAGAAAGCCTTCGGCATCGAGAAGGCGCGGGCTATTTACGAGGAACAACTGGGGCGAGAAGTGAGCCAGCGCGAGCTGGCCGATCTGCTGAAAGAGGCGGGTTATCCGGTTCACCATTCAAATATCAGCCGTATGGTGGCGACAATCGAACACCTCTGGCCGTGGATGCCCAACCTGCTTAATTCGGGTATGGGGCGGCCTCAGATCGCCCAGCTAATTACGTTACGAACAGCGGCGGAAAAAGCCTGGCAGACCTTCAGTCAGAATGTCACGTTACCGCCGGAACAGGAGTTTAATTCTGTTTTTGGCGGTGTTTGTCGCGCTTTTGACGATCCAGAACACTACTCAGCCGACGTTTTTAAAGACGAGCTGATTGTGGCCCTGTTGCAGGCGATGCCCGATCCGCAACTGACCTACGATAGCTGGTTGATTGAACTCGATCCGCAGGAGCAGAACCGGCGCAAATTGTTTGGCGAGCCGGAGCCGCTTCCCCAGCATGTTCTGGATGCAGATAAAACCCATGATGAGCCTTCACCAACACCAGCTGCTGAGCCGTCCTCCGTCACCACTGATTCCGTATCAACGAGGAAAAAGCCTGTCCCTACCGGGGGCGATCCCTCTGACCATATTGATCTACCGCCCGATGAAGAACAGCTGGATCTCTATGGTGGGAATATACCTGGAGATTCGACATCTGAATTACCCGACGTTCCTCCGGACGTTGATCAAGAGCTTGGTGATTGTACTGGCGGCCAGCGTCAGGAGCCGCCAGTAAACCCAATTACTTTTGCCGCAAACGGGCTGGAGCCGGTCACCGATATCTGGCATATCCCGGCGTTACAGGATGATGTTGAACATCTACAGGACATCGCGTTTCGCCTGGCATTTGAACTGGCTGAGGTGATGGGGATTGAAGATGCTGTTCAGGAAGATAAATCTCTCCTTGGCGCAGGCTATTCTCTTCCGCCAAATGCGAACGGTGAGCTGCTGGCCGCATTTTGCGGTGGCGGAGCTTATACCCCATTATCGACATTAACCGGATTTCTTCTCGGTGCGTCCAGCCCATTTGATGAACCCTTACTCAATGATGTGTATGCAGTGAAATTCCTGCGGTTGATCAGAGTTGTGCGCCGGTTGCGCGAGCTGCAACGTCAGACATTCGGGGAGGGCGCAGCATGAAAGCTGACTGGGTTGATGAGGCGCAGGAAGTGACTCAACTGATGGTCGATAGCCAGGTCGAGCGGATTCGCTCTTCATTGATATCACCGGCGATATCGTCTGCTGAATGCGAACTCTGTGGGCATGAGATCCCGGAGGACCGTCGCAGAGTTATCCCGGGCGTCAGGTTGTGCGTTGAATGCCAGACCATTGCCGAGTTTCGGCGACGTGTTGGATCTGGAGGATACGATGAAAGCTGAAGCTACATCATGGGCCGTTATTCTGCTTTGTATTCTGGTATGGACTGTTGATATTGCGATTATTTATGGAGGGAGTGCGCGATGAATACACTGTTAACGCAGATAGTTATGGAGCTGAAATCTGGCAATATCCGCCGCTGTGAGGCGATGGGGTTAACGCTGGAAGAGATTCAGGAACTAAACAGCCTAACCGTTGAGGATCTGCATTATCTGGTGAATACGCCGGTATCGCTTCTGACCTTCCGCATCAACCATACCAACCTTAACACTATGCTGGCACAGGCCCGTCGTGAGCAGACCCGGACACAGCGTATCGACAGAGCGTTAACGCTGGGCGGCTCTATTGAGCTGATGCAGCATTTTTTCGGCCTGACGGCGACGGAGGTCAGCTCCCGGCGACGGCTGGTCGGTGTCGTAACTCGACAGGGGCGCAGCCAGATCCCGACAGAAGAACAGGAGCTGGCGGTGTGGCAGCAGTGGAAGGCGTCGAACGTTGACAACCTGGAGTCGCTGGATGCGCTGGAAGCCATGATGCTAATCGCCGAGCAGCAGGATATTTCGTTAACCGCAGTCTGGACGCTAACCAAAGGATGGAGTGCCGCCTGATGGCCGTTGTTCCCGTCGATGATGTTATCCAGCGTACGCTGGCGAAGATGCAAAACCGGATTGAGCAAAAAACGCAGTCCGGTGAGCAGAGTAATGAGCAGAGCGGATTGCTCTTTCTGGGGAACGTGCATGACGCCGTTCCCCGGCGTTTATTTCTGGATAGCCGATTGTCTCCGCTGGATAAGATGGCGTGGGTGATGATCCGGCTGTACGCCCAGCAGAACGAGGGCGCTGTTTTTCCTACCTATGACGAGTTGCAGTGCCAGCTGGCGCTTCCCCATTCGGATAAAGCCTCCCGGGAGACGGTCAGCAGGGCGTTGTTAATGCTGCGTCTTACCGGGTGGCTGAGTCTCTGCAAGCGTGTCAGGGATAAATCCGGGCGTATTCGCGGCAATATCTATGCTCAGCACGACGAGCCGCTGGGACTGTTTGACGCGGAATACTTCGATCCCGGTTGGCTTGATGCCGTTGCTGATGCCTGCCGACACACCAATAAAACGATACGTCTGACAGCATTGGCCGTTTTGCAGGATATCAAATCTGATACGCGTATGCGCCACCGGCATTCACGTGTTGCGTTGATCGAAGCCCGGCTATCCGCGCCACAAACTCCGCAGGAAATGGTGCCATCATGGCAGAAGAAAACTCCCGGTTCTGAAACCGAACCTGGTCAAAACTCACCGAGTTCGGAATCCGAACTTTGCGAGTTTAAGAGGAATATTTTACCGGGTTCGGATTCCGAACTAAGCCGGAAATCAAGGGATGGCGACTTAGTTCGAAAATCGAACTGTTACGTACGTAGTTTTACACAGAGTGTAAAAGATACGTACGTAGGGGGCGAAAGTCGGTTGTCATGGCCGACGGTGGTAATCGAACGGCTGAACACGCCTGACCGGGGTATGCTGGAGCAACAACTTAGCGCGTTACCTGATGGACTGGGACAGCGGATGTTGGACGATCTGGCTGGCCGTATGAAAGCGACAGAGGTCAGGAATGTCACGGCCTACCTGCTGGCGAATCTGAAGCGGGCAAGGGAAGGGCAGTTTAACACTGGTGACGTTGGTGCGGTGCATCCGCCTGTAAAGCCCAAATCGGTTGCAACGCCACTATCTGGCGGAAAAACAGCGGTCAAACGTGCCCGGAGGGAGTTCGTATCCGACGTGATGGCTGAGATCCGGGGGAATTATTTCAGGTCATAAAGTGAGCAGTGTTGACAGTGTCAACACTGTTTGTGGTATAGGAAAACATACAATTAAGTATCTCTTTTCTACACATATTACTTTTCGGGATTATTCAGCTGTTTATTAACTTTTTCAAGTGCTGAGTAATTGAAATCTCCGGAGCTAATAAATGGCTTATAAGCCTCGCTAGAGCACAGTTTTTTGAGTCTTGCCGCGTAAGTTTTTTTAAACCGTTCTTTGTCTAACTTGTCATCGAGGAAACGCTGACATGCAATTTCATAAGCATTTAGTACACTTTGTGCATAAAAATCATTCAGATCAGACTTGGCTTTGGTCAAGCGAAAAGCAGTAGAGGGCTTCTCGGGACTTGATTCATGTGCCTCCATTTCCTCGACAATAGCAGCGTTAGCTTCAGCAAAGTCTTTTTCGGACTTAGCAATCATTTCAAACGTTTTTATTTCTGAGTCTCCCAAGGCGTTCAGGTCTCGTTTTGCTGTTCTGAAAGCACTAAAGCCAGCAATTGTAGCTGAAACAATGGAGATGATTACGCCTAAGGCATATAACGAATCGCGAGTTGTCCACACAGCGTCCGCAGTACTTGCTGGATCAGCCATTATTTTTTCCTGCTTTTAATGCTGCAACTGTATCTGCTAATGAATCACCTGAATCGAACGAAATATCAACGTTGCCTTTCTCAATGGACTCACTGAGAGATTCAAGACCACCAATTTTGTAATCTTCTACCGAGATAGAAACCAGTTTTTTGACAAGCTCTTCGCCCTGTTCCTTGGTTAGCTCTCCAGTTCTAACCTTTCGGGCAATATCTCTGAGTATATTTTCTAGAGTAGTGAGGTAAGAATTGCTGCCTGATGTAACTGCGAGGCGAGCACGGTAATAACCCAGTAATTGTATAAAATCTAAGCGATTCATATAGGCTCTTGTTCGATGTTTATGATTGGATTCATGGATTAATATAATGACATTATGTAGTTACGTCCACGGTTTCACTCCGCTATGTATGGGAGTTCTATTGTCAAATTGGGAGGGAAGTCCCAAATTAGTTGATCTATAGTCCTTTAGGACATTTTCTATGATAAGCAACTCATGGTTATGTAGATTTTTTGTTGCTTTATTGTGTTTATATGATGATAAGCAGAGTGGCTAAATTTTTATTTGAATTCGCAAAAATAGTTACCCATTGTTCCTGACCTTCACAATCCATGACCATTTCCATCTCGTTGGATTTTATGGATGGATTTCCCATGTCAGACAAAACAGAAAAAAAAGCCGGTGCGCTGCATTCTGAATTGCGCATCGACCTACATACCCAATACGCCATTAACACCTGGAGTGGGCGACCAGCCTCGGAGGGTAAGCCTTCGCTCATAGGGATGCCGCTGTTTTTCCGGCTTATCTCCCGGATTAACAGCGATTCACTGGCCGATAATCCGTGGGCAGATTCGGCTCTGGTGGAAGTGGAAACACTGCTGGAAACGGCCAGCCAGCAGCTCCAGAAATGGCTGAACGGTATCGATGCCCTGATGGCGATGCTGCCAGCCAACGCCTCCATTTCCGGGATAACCTCCACCGCACCGCTGAATATTGGCGTTCACAGTCATACTCCCCTGGGATACCGCTGCGTTTACCTCTTGGTTGGATTTGATCAGCTTATTCTGCGCGTCTTCCAGGCACATCACTACGGTCTGATGTCGCTGAAAGAGCGCAAAGCCTGGTTACATCGCGGTAGCCATCAAATTCGCCGTATCTTCTCGGTTGCTCTGCGTTATCGTTCTCATCCCGTTACTCGCCAGGATATTGCATCAGATAACGACGTTGCCCGGCAGGCTATCGAACAATTCGGGGAGCCGGACAGGGCGATCCTGCTGGGAACCCGTCGTTCCCGCTTTTCTCCACCGGTAAGCGCCGAAAGCATTAAGTTGCTGAAAGCTGCTTTCAAACGCCAGTCACGCAAAGATAAAGCTGCAAAACAGGAGGTGCAGGATGATCAACAATAAAACTGCTTTTACCGGATTGTTCATCCTGAGTTCCTGTCTGAGTGGCTGTGCGAGTGTTGACAGTGTCAACAGTGCGATAAGACAGATTAGCGGAGGGATCTTCTCCACAAGTTCCGCACTGGCAGGCAGCGGTCCGACTGTTCTATCAAAAGGCGTACCGCAGGCCAGCCATAAAATCGCGCAGGAATACCGTGTTCCCGTTGATGTGGATACGGCAGCGGTGCGGGTAAAACGCTATTACCATTTCATCTCTGCCGAAGAGGTGGCGCAGTTACGTAACAACGGTACGCAAAGTGGAGGATGGACTGCCGCTTCAGCAGCCGATGGGGCATGGGTATGGGATGGGCAACCAGGCAGCTATTACAAGATGGGGCGCGACTGGGGAAGTGAAAATACCAGCGACAGCGTTCAGGTTGAGCTGGAGAAAAATGGTTCCGGCAGTCGGCTGTATATTACCTTTCGCTCCGGCCTGACTTCTCATGCCACGGCGGCTTATACCAGCAAGCTGTTTGAGAATATGAAGAGCGTCGCGGAAGGATCGATTCGATGAAGCTCTTTCTCTGTGAAAAGCCCAGTCAGGGGCGGGATATCGCTGCTGTACTGGGGGCGACAAAGAAAATGCCGGGTCACCAGACCGGGAATGGCGTGTGTGTCACTTGGGGTTTTGGTCATCTGCTGGAACAGGCCAGCCCGGACGCCTACGGTGAACAGTTCGGCGTTCCCTGGCGTACTGACGTTCTGCCGGTATTGCCGACAACGTGGCAAATGCAGGTTAAACCGGATGCAGCGGCTCAGTTCTCCGTCATCCAGAAATTGCTGAAACAAGCCGATACGGTAGTGATTGCCACTGATGCGGATCGGGAAGGAGAGGTGATCGCCCGTGAAATCCTCGATTATTGTCACTATCAGGGGAAGGTTGAGCGGCTATGGCTCTCGGCTCTGGATGAGGCCAGCGTTCGCGCTGCGCTGGCGGCGATAAAACCCGGTAGTGAAACGCAACCGTACTATCTGGCCGGGCTGGGTCGCGCTCGGGCCGACTGGCAGATCGGTATGAATATGACGCGGCTATATTCAGTAAAGGCCAGGGAGAGCGGCTATGGTAGCGTGTTATCCGTGGGCCGGGTACAGACACCGACGCTCAACCTGATTGTGGAGCGCGATCGTGATATTACGCAGTTTGTCCCGAAACCTTACTGGAACGTCGTGGCGCAGCTGGCGGCGGGAGGGATCGCATTTCAGGCGCAATGGATGCCTGCGGCAGCGTATTGTGATGAGGAAAAACGCTGTATTAACCCGGCAGCGGCGCAGCAGGTGGTTCAGCTTTGCCAGAAAACCGGGCAGGCGACGGTGGCAGAGATTGAGACTAAAAGGGAAACAGAATCCGCTCCGCTGGCGTTTGATCTCGGTGCGCTACAGCAAGCCTGTTCCCGCCGTTTTGGCTATGGCGCTCAGCAGGTTCTGGATATTGCTCAGGCTTTGTATGAGACCCACAAAGCGACGACGTACCCTCGAACCGACTGCGGATATTTGCCGACATCAATGCGTGGCGAGATCGGGCAGGTGATGGCCTCAATACAGCAGAGTGATCCCTCTTTATCTGCGATCATCTCGCGGCTTGATACGCAGCATGTTTCCCGCATCTGGAATGACAAAAAGATCACCGCGCACCACGGTATGATCCCCACAAAGCAGCCCTGTGATTTGGCGAAAATGAGTGAGCAGGAGCGCAACGTTTACCAGCTTATCCGGCTGCATTATCTGGCCCAGTTCCTGCCGAACCATGAAGTGGACGCCACACGGGTTTCGTTGAATTGTGGTGGGCAGTTATTTAAAACCAGCGGTAAGGTTGTGGTCGTTGCTGGCTGGAAGAGTCTGTTTGGCAAGGACGCAGAAGAGGATGCAGACGCTGCCGATGACAAAGCCCGGTTGCCTGCAATGGCTAAAGGGAGTGCATGTCAGGTCACTGGTGCTGAAGCGAAACCGCAGCAGACAAAACCACCGGAGCACTATACCGAAGGGACGTTGATTGCGGCGATGAAGAATGCGGCGCAGTTTGTTACCGATCCACGTCTTAAAAAGATCCTCAAAGAGAACGCGGGGCTGGGAACGGAAGCGACCCGGGCTGGTGTAATTGAAACGCTTCTGAAGCGCGGTTTTGTGGTGAAGAAAGGCAAGTATCTGCTGGCGACACCTATCGCCGCTGACCTGATGGCTGTGTTACCGGCACAGCTCAAAGATCCGGGTATGACGGCGCTTTGGGAACAGTCGCTGGATGACATTGCTGAAGGCAGAATGTCGCTTGATGACTTTATGGCAAAGCAGTCAGCCTGGACAATGCAACTAGTCGCAAAAGGGCGGCAGCAGACCGTTAAGATCACGTTACCGCCATCTCCGCCGTGCCCGGTCTGCGGTGGGACAACACGGCAGCGTACGGGGAAATCAGGCACATTCTGGGGATGTGTCAACTATCCTGACTGCAACGGGATTGTGAATCTCGGGGCGAAGAAGCCCGTTCGTCGACGGAAAAGTCCGTCAAAGAAAAGTATCTGACTGGCTTTATGTTTTTGGTTGGAAGCGTGGCGTGAATTTGCTATTTTGCTGATGGCTTTGAAGTACCCCGCGACTGCGGCAATCCGATTTTTCGTACCTACAGGCGGACGATTGGACAGTATAGCGACCCATTTTGTTACCTGGATGAGGTTGTAAGGCGTGACCCTCCGTGAAACTACACGTCGGCCAAAAAGGCTCTGGCCCGGAGAAGTGACATTGACGATGAATCAGTGGTACAGGTTCAGAGGCTCGAAACCAGGATGGGAGCGGGCCTTTTTATTCTGCATCATTTATAATGAGTAAAGAAGCTATGAATTTATCTTCTCCAACGCTAAGTATAGTTATAGATGGTACTATTATTGATGATTTTTCTGGTAACTCTGGAGTCGTTTATCTGGTTCAGAATAGAGAAAATGTCTACCCACGACGTATTGCCTATAAAACATGTAAACATGCGACTGATGACAGCATAAGTTTGATTAAAGAAGAAGCGGAAAAATGGAACCTAATAAATAGTAGATATATAGTTCCAATATATTATATGCATAGGGTGTTGAATGAATATTATATTTGCATGAGAGCATGTAATGGGACTTTGATGGATTTATTAAATGATGATGTTTGCGAGATTAGTGCGTATGTCTATTCTTTGCAGATAATTAAAGGACTTGTTGATATGAATAAAAGTTCTATCATTCATCATCAAGATTTTAATCCGCAAAATATCCTTTATGAGGATATGTCATTACTTTTTAATGGATTTCCTTCGGTTGATATGCATGATTCACATCGCTATCGCATGATGATATCAGATTTTGCTATGTCGAATTATTACTTGAAGAATAACGTTGAGGGTAAGGCTGGAGGTAAGTTTCCTTTTAAAGCACCTGAACAATATGAATTTAATAATGTAGATGGCTTTTATCCCGATAAATTTGCTCTTGGTGTTTTGCTTTGTATATTATTTTCGAATAAACACCCTTGTGGTCATCCGGCAAAAGAAATGTTAAGGAAAAACATAAGAAATAGATATAAAATTAATTGGGAAAAGTGGGCTTTAAGTGGTGATAGAGTAATTGACTTGAAAAATAATGAAATTAGAGATCTGATTACTCAGTTACTATCGGTTGAGCCTGAAAAACGCCCTAGCTATGATCAGTGTTTTAATATTATAAAGTCAGAGTTCGAAAAAATTAATAAAGAACAGTGCGGTTTTTCGTTGTTTTACATAGATTACTTTGATGGTTTACATGATGAATGGCCGAGAGAACAACTTAAGATTCGAGTAAACTAATTGTTGAACAATAAATTGTGACAAGAAAAGGTCAATTTGTAGTTGACCTTTTGAATTAAAAATAAAACTATGCCCATTCTTTCCCCGTTGTCTCCGACAACAGCCAATGTTCCGGCAATCTGAGAGGGACGCCTTCGGGTGATTGCCAGCCAAAATCGTCATGACCTGAGAGACGATGCCTTCGGGTGGTAACCTTGCTTAACCTTTGAAAGCAGGGATCGCAACTGCGATAAAGGTACACTTCAACTACAGACTGTCAGCATTGCTTCGATGCCTGACACCCCAGCGGGAAAACACCCGGCTGGGATGTTTCTCCGTTTACCGAATTTTTTCAGGAGAAACATCATGTCTACAGCATCTAAAACCACCACCGCTAAACCTAAAAAAAGCAGTGCCAGCAAGAAAGCCCCGGCTCCAGTTCCTGCTGAATCAGCAGCTCCGGCACCGGCACAACCAAAACCACAATCCAGTTACTTTAATTTGCATATCGATGGGCTGGGTTACCTGAGCAATATTCGCGAAATTAACACCGCTACGGGTTCATTCCTGAGCTGTACGATTAACGCGTTACACGGCTCAACTGAAAAACCTGAATACACGCGTTTTGATGTTACGGTATCGGGTCAACAAACCAGTTCTTTAATCAGACGCTGCCAGAATGCGGTGAATGAAGAGAAAAAGGTACTTATCGGTTTTAAGCTCAGTAACCTGACTGCCGATGTGTTTACTCTGACCAAAGGCGATCATGCAGGTGAATCAAGAGCGTCACTGCGGGCGAGACTGATTAAAATCAGTTTTATCAAAGTGGGGCAGAATATGGTTTATAAAGCCGAAAAGCCTGAGCCTTCCGGCTCAGCATGTGAATAATAAAAAGAGATCTCATCTCCACGTCATACCCTCCTTGCTAGTTATTTACGCCAGATTTTTCTGGCGTTTTTTTTGTGCTGTAAAAACAGTTGTTCGTTGAGGACATAGCGCTGGTTTCGCAAAGTTGGGCCTCTTTTGTCTGACTAAGGAACCTGCATGAATCTCCATATCCCAATGGCTTTTTGCCTAGCAGCCAGCCTTCTGACTGGCTGTACGCAAAAACTCCAGCAACCTGATACACAAACGCATCCAACGGCCCTGAATGGTAATGTTCAGCCGGTTGGTTCGGATGTTTATGCCGTCGCCCCTGAAGTTGTCCGCTATGACCGTTATCTGTTGATTGATACCTCTCCGAGTGCCGCGCAGCGTGCGCCGCTGGAACAGACCATTGATATTCGCATTCCTGCATCGTTATCGCCGACCGTGGCGGATGCTATGCGCTATGCTCTGCGCCAGTCAGGGTATTCGTTGTGCGGCACAACACCGGCGAATCAGGTGCTGTATAACCAGATGCTGCCTGCTGTGCATTATCAATTAGGGCCAATGCGCCTGAGCCAGGCATTACAAATTCTGGCCGGATCGGCCTGGCAGCTTGAGATTGATTCTGTGCAACGGATCGCCTGCCATTCATTACGTGATGGCTATCGTTTACCGCCGGAAACGGTGAAAACGTCAGTCACATCTCTCTCCGCGCCGTTACCTACTCAGCCAGCCAATATCACCGTGCCAGCTCCGCAGAGGATGCTCAAATGAAAGAGTCCGCTAGTTTCATGGAACTCCCTGAAATGAAAGAGACGGTTAAAACCGCACGTAGCAAATTTTGGGCGATAGTCCGTTACGGATTTGGTGGGCTGGTTTTGTTTGCGCTGGGAGGAACCACATTTATCAGTCTTAAGTCCGTCCAGGTACTTTCCACCGAAGTCAGCCAGCTTAAAACGGCATTGCAGGGTAGCCCGGATATCACGCCACTTCGGGCACAGCTGATAACGCTGCAACAGCAGTTTGAAGCTTCACGAATGCAGCTGGGTGGGATGGCTGACAAACCAGCGCTTGCGGCTGTACAGCAGAAGGTTGAGGTGCTGGATAAGCAACAGAGTGAGCAGGCTGCTTCGGTTGCAGCCCTTAAAACCGGGCTGTCTTCTCTTCAGGAGCAGGTTCGTGCTCTGAATCAGCGCCCGGCCAACGTCGCTGCTGTTGTTCCTGCCGTAACGTCTGGCTCAATGGCGGTAAAGAAAAAGCCCACACACAAAACGCAACGGCCAGTGACCGCCCCCTTCGTCCTTACCGGCATCGAACGGCGGGGAGGGATTGCTTTTGCTGCGATAGCGCCGCAATCGGCAACGCAATTAACAGAAATAGCGTTAATGGAGCCTGGCGAAACCCGTCAGGGCTGGACTCTGCTGGCGATTACAGGGCAACAGGCGCAGTTTCGCGCGGCGGGGCAAACCCGGACGTTGACGGCACGATAAGGAGATCAGGGTGAAAAAGTTCAATGTCGTACTGCTGTCAGGAGTGTTGACAGTGTCAACAGTCGCGTTTGCCTCATCGTCAGTAGATCACGAAAACAGCCAGACGGTGAATACGTCGTTACAGGCACTGGAGCAACTGCAATCAAAGGGAAATGCGCAGGAGTGGGGACTAACGACTGAAGAATGGCAGCGTTATGAGGCGTTGAAAGCAGGACGGCGCGGCGTGCTGTCTCCGGGGTTAGATCCCCTGACGATGCTGGGCATCGAGGCGCGTACTGACGAAGAACGTCGCCATTTCGCCGAGCTGACGGTGAAGCAGGAGTTTCAGCGGGTTGAAGCAGAACTGGCGTTTCAGCGGGAAGTGAACAGCGCGTGGGGGCGAGTCTATCCTGGCGTTCTGCCCGTTCAGGATCTGCGGAGTGAAGTTAGTAACGCCCGTCAAGCGTTGTTTGTGAAAGACAGCTGCTCTGCCTGTGAGCGCAAGTTGGTCCAGTTGATGAAATCGAACCGACCGCTGGATATCTATCTGGTTGATAGCGGCGGTAAGGATGAGGCGGTTCGGAGCTGGGCAAAGAAATACAATATCTCTGCTGAAAAAGTGAAATCCCGCCAGGTAACGCTTAATCACGACAATGGCATGTGGCTGAAATATGGCAACGGGCTGATGCCGGTAGTATTGCAACAGGGGGCGCAGGGATGGCAGCGCGTAAACTGATGTGGCTGGCAATGTTCATTGCGTTGCCGGAATGTCTGGCGGCGCAATCTGTGCCGGAAGGATATTACCGGGTTGCACAGGCGGAAAACGTTCCTGCCGAAGCGCTGTATAGCGTGGCGCTGACGGAGACATCCCGAAAACTGGTGCACGGCGTACGTCCATGGCCGTGGACAATTAATGTTGCCGGGAAGGGGTATCGCTATGCCTCCCGGAACGAGGCCTATCAGGCGCTGTTAGGTTTTATGAGGCGCTATCCGCTCAAGCTTATTGATGTCGGTATTGCGCAGGTCAATCTGGGCTGGAACGGCCACTATTTCGCATCCACCTGGGAAGCATTTGATCCCTATATCAATTTGCACGTAGCCGCTCGCATTTTGCGAGCCTGTTATGAGCGTAGCCCCGGGAGCTGGATATCGGCTGCGGGGTGCTATCACCATCCGGCAGGCGGCAAACCTGCACAAACCTATAAGGCTATCGTGTCGCGTCACCTCGGCACGTTGCAGCCGTCCATACAGACGCTGGCATTCAATCAGGGAGGAACACAATGATGATGCGTTTTTCTGCTCGTTTTCCGTTAGTTTTGGCTCTGCTGTTTCCGGGCATAAGTCAGGCAGAATTGACCGTTGTCGCCGATCTCGGTGGACAATCCACGGCTGAATATTTTGCCGGTATTAATAATCAGGGGGAAGAACCACCCACCTCGCAAGTGTTGACACTGTCAACACCTGACAAAGCATCGGTATTACCCATCCGTACCCCAGAACTGTCACCCGGGCCGCTGAAGGCTCGTTCTCTCTCTATGCCCGGGATGCGGTCGATTTTCCTGATCGGTGACGATGATCTTTCCCGGCGCTGGCTGGCTTTACGCCGCGATCAGCTTATTCAGCTTAATGCCGTGGGCTATGTGGTGAATGTCGCCACTGAGGCTGCCTGGAATGATTTACAGGCTCAGGCTACCGGGCTGGAGTTGCTCCCGGTTTCCGGTAGCGATCTGGCGGTTCGGCTGGGAATTTCTCACTACCCGGTACTGATTAGCGAGAAGGGGCTGGAGCAATGAGGGCGGGATTGCCGTTGGAAGAAGTTCGCGTTTTGTTTTGCCTGTTTGCCGTCAATTTGCTGGTGTGGCTGTATTTTCTGCGTCGTCGTCGTGGTGGGCGCCACGACCGCTATCAGAAACAGGCGCAACGCGTGCTGGACAAACTCCCCCAGCTTGGCGGAGACGGACAGCAGCTGAGCTATCTGCGCAAAATCAATCCTTATGTGTTCGAAGAACTTCTGTTGACCGCGCTTGAGCGTCAGGGATATCGGATTAAACGTAACAAGCGTTATAGCGGAGATGGCGGACTGGACGGACAGGTATGGCGTGACAAACAACGCTATTTGATCCAGGCGAAACGTTATTCCGGAGTGATATGTCCCTCACATATTGTTGCGTTTGGTCATCTTGCTCGCCGCGAAAGATGTCGGGGATTGTTTATTCATACCGGGCGTACTGGCTCTGGTGGAAAGGTCGCTTTGTCGCTATTTCCTGAGGTTGAATTAATCAGCGGTCAAAAATTGATTGGGCTACTGAGGGGGACGAAATGAGCGACCGTTATGTTATTGAAGCCATGCTGCGACCTGCGGTGGAGCTGAACACCGCCGTTGTTGCCGCCTGCGCCAGCTATATCTGTGTGACGGCACCGTGGGCGGTGGCGCTGGCACCTTCAGTCAGCTATGTCACGGCGGCAGGGTTTGCCGTGCTGTCGGTGAAACGTATTCAGCAGGGGTTACGGGTATTGCGTTACCGGCGCAATATCCGACGTCTGCCGCGTTATGTTGTGACAAGTAACGAAGTGCCGGTGAGCAATCAGCGGTTATTTCTGGGCAAAGGGTTTATGTGGGAACAGAAGCATACCCAGCGACTTCTGGATACCCTGCGCCCGGAGGTGGCAGGGTACGTGAATCCTCCGGCCTTGTATCAGGTAGCACGTCGTTTTGAGCAACACTACGAACATCGCTTCCCCACATTGTGCAAACTGCTGGCCCGTGATTCGGCGTTGAATCCCGTTCGGCCATTGCCGCCAGTTGGCGGTCATCCGGCATTGCACGGCATCGAGCCGGATGAAGTTAATGTCTCAATGAGCCTGGGAGAGCGTGTCGGGCATATGCTGGTTCTGGGCACCACGCGTGTCGGGAAAACTCGCCTCGCCGAGCTGCTGATCACTCAGGATATTCGTCGCGGTAACGTCACCATTGTTTTCGACCCGAAAGGCGATGCCGATCTGCTGAAACGGATGTATGCCGAATCCCATCGCGCAGGCCGCGCTGGTGAATTTCATGTCTTTCATCTGGGCTGGCCGGATATTAGCGCCCGTTACAACGCAGTTGGACGCTTTGGCCGTATTTCTGAAGTGGCTTCACGTGTGGCCGGTCAGCTCAGTAGTGAAGGGAACAGCGCCGCATTTAAAGAGTTTGCCTGGCGCTTCGTCAATATTATTGCCCGGGCGCTGGTTGCGCTGGGGCAGCGTCCGGATTTCGGTCTGATCCAGCGTTACGTGAACAATATCGGCGATCTGTTTGAGACCTATGCGGAAACCTGGATGGTGAAGCACACTCCGGCACTATGGCAACAGGTGGAGAATCTGGCGCAAATTCTGGATGAGCGCGATATCCCCCGGCATATGGAAGGGCGTTCGCTGCGGGTGGTGGCGATTGAACAGGTGCTGAACAGTGACGAAGGGAAGAAAATTTATGATCCGGTGCTCGATGGTCTGCGTTCGTCGGTACGTTATGACCAGAAGTATTACGACAAAATAGTCGCGTCACTTCTGCCGTTGCTGGAGAAACTGACTTCCGGCAAGACGGCACAGCTGATTTCGCCAAACTATACCGATATGTCCGATCCTCGTCCTATCTTTGACTGGCAGCAGGTGATCCGTAAAAAGGGCGTGGTGTATATCGGCCTTGATGCGTTGTCCGACCCGGAAGTGGCGGCAGCAGTGGGCAATTCGATGTTTGCCGATCTGGTCTCTGTCGCCGGGCATATTTATAAGTTTGGCGTCAACGATGGTCTGCCGGGTGACGATGGAAAGAAAACGCCAATCAGCCTGCACTGTGACGAGTTTAACGAACTGATGGGGGATGAGTTTATTCCGCTGATTAACAAAGGTGGTGGGGCGGGCATCGAGGTGACGGCCTATACCCAGACGCTGCCGGATATCGAAGCGCGGCTGGGTAATGCGGCGAAAGCGGTTCAGGTGGTAGGTAACTTCAACAGCCTGGTGATGCTGCGGGTGCGGCATACGGAAACGGCAGAACTGATGACTAAACAGTTGCCGGAGGTGGAGGTCTATACCAAAACGCTGGTTTCCGGCGTCACCGATATCTCGAACCCGGAAATGGGCAGTGATTTTACCTCGAACACGCAGGACAGGGTCAGTACGGTACGTACGCCGCTGATCACTGCCGCGAACGTGATCAATCTGCCGAAAGGCCAGGCATTTGCCTTGCTCGAAGGAGGGCGATTGTGGAAGATCCGTATGCCGTTACCTTCAGCCAGATCGGATGCTCTGATGCCGGACAGTATCGGGCAGATCGCAGACTATATGCAGCGAAATTACCGGACCAGCGATGCCTGGTGGTCGGGCAGTGCGTTACCGGGAGATTACGATGCAGCCACTTTTTGAAAAGGAAATCATGATGAAACAACGTTATCGGGTTGAAGCGGTTATGGCGTCTTCAAAACAAAATAAGCTGGAAGTCCCGCGTGATGTGATGGATGTGTTGTGCGAGCAGGATTGCTCGTCACTTCAGATCCCGGAAATTATTGAGCGACTGGCTTCGCTGGGCTACAGCCCGAGATACGAATCAACCGCTGATACGCTCACCGATATTGCGACCCTGTGGATTTGGGTGGGGCAGGAAGAGATGTTGCTGAACTGCCAGATGGAGCCGCTGGCAGTACATTAAGGGGATGTTATGTCGCAGATGAGTACATCTTCAGCCCCGACACAGCCGTCTACTCCACCAAAACCGCATGGTTTTTTCACCGTACTGCTGTGGGATACGCCGTGGCGTATTATCGGGATGCTACTGGCATCGTTGCTGTTTAGCCTGATTGTGGAATATATCGGTATCGCGTTCTTCTGGCCGGAGCTGGGTGCGGAACATAGCCGTGCCGTTATGCAGACGGAAAGCGGTTATTTTGCTGAAGGGTTTACGCAAAGTTTGCTGCTGTCATCGCCGGTGGTGACCGTACAGGGCTGGATCGCGCTGGGTTATCAGTGGTTGTTTGTGAACAGCGGCTTTACTGGCTGGTTGCAGTCGATTCAGATGCCGACTGCCGGAAGAGGCAATGGCGTCACGGATGAGCTAAATGCCTGGAGTGCCCGGGCGGTACAGGTCGCATATGAATACCTGATGGCGACAATGTATGTGTCGCTGGTCTTTCTGATGCGGGTCACTATTCTGGTGCTGTCGGTGCCGTTGTTTGTGCTGGTTGCTATTGTTGGTATTGCGGATGGGATGGTGCGACGTGATCTCCGTCGCTACGGTGCGGCGTATGAATCAAGTTTTCTTTATCACCATGCCAAGCGTGTAGTGAAGCCAGCGGCTTATATTCCGTGCGTGTTGTATTTGTCAGCGCCATTCGCAATATATCCGAATTTGTTATTGTTACCGGCAGCATTATTGATGGGGCTGGCTATTTCAGTGACGATGGGAAGTTTTAAGAAGTATTTATAGGGTATAAAAATCGATTTATTTATAATGGCTTATTCTTGATGCGATGGAGTCGCGAATGCCTGAACCGACGATACGAGAATCTGGTGAAGTAGCGGTCGAGCAAACAAATGAATTATTCCGACAGGCTGATAAGCCTCTCGTTGCTTGCCTATTGAGTGAACTGGATTTGGAATGGTGTATTGCCGCTGTGCGGAATATGCCTGAGGAAAGACAACTCCCCTGGGATCAAATTGGTGCGATGCTGCGAGACGATAACGCCTTCAATTTTTGTTTTAAGTTGCTGGATGCCCGTCATCGACCCGCAGGTGCATGTATCTGTGAATACTGCCCTGGTGATGATGTACTGAATGTTGAGATGTTGCAGAATTTTCAGATCCAGCCATCCATTCTTGATGGCAACATGCTGAAGTTTGCACTTTATGCCATTGTTTTGTTTCTTCTGGAAACGGAAGGCTCGGGTGTGCGTTTGATGTTTCCCATTAATCAGGCGGTTGCTGCCTATTACGTTGAAGAACATGGTTTCCTGGATATTACCGACGATGGTTCAAGAGATATCCTCTATCGTTCGGCGGCAGACCTGGTTGACTGGTTCAGGCGTGACGCTGCTTTAGTTGATGGTGAGTGATTTATGAGCGATAATGTAAGGCAACATACGCGACGAACTAAGGAGTTAGGTATGGTGACGAGAAAGAGAAAATTAGTCGCGCCTGAATCCCCTTTTTTCCAGGTGCCAGAAACGACTCAGGTCCATGAGGACGGGAGTACTGAGAGCGTGGTTAGTGGCCGTAACGGCAAAAAAGTGGTGTTCACGACTCCAAAAGGCCAGAAGATTAGCGCTTCAAAAGGCGAAGTTTTCAACGTGCTGTTGAATTCAGCAAAATCAACGCGCCAGCCGCGACCGATCTCTGAAGGTATCTGCGACCTGACCAGATACGAACTTCTTTCCAAATAGTTTAAAGGCCGCGCTCGCGGCCTTTTTTAATTTCATTGATTTTCTAATGGACGGATGTGAATGTGAAAAAGGCAATTCTTGTATTGATGACATTGGCTTCATTTAGCGCAATCTCTGCAGCAACTATGTCGATACCGACAGACTCGAAGGCTAAATATACAATTTTGGACCGGGAGTTGAATGGAAATATGGCAACCATTACAACTAAACGAGAGGGACCATCAGGAGTGTCGTATTCTAAGCGCTTGTATGATTGTTCTGCCTGGACTGTTAAGTATCTTGGTGATGGAGATACCATCGAGCAAATGAATTCATCTGCGCCTGACGCAAATATGGCCTCCATTGTTGATAACTCTATTGCTTATTATATAGGCCAAAAAGCCTGTAAATAATTACAACCCGGATTAAAAGTCAGAATAGCAAGCTTGCGCATCTTTCTGACTTTTAATCCGGGTCTTGCCGGGAGCGCAAGCCTGCTTGCGCCGGGGTGGCAAAGAACCCCGATGGCGCATCCTGCGCCACGCCTTATCCCTTCCATAATTTTCAAAATTCCACTTCTGTTTTCTTACTGCCTGATATAGCGCTTTTCGCCACTCTTCCTTCGTACATGCAATCGCATTGAAGGAGGTTTACATGCGCATGACACAACCCCGGGCATGGTGCCTGCTGGGTTTCCTGCTGGTTTCGGGCGTTCAGGCTGCGGAGTCTGACGAGCTGGCGCTGGTAATGAAGCAACTGGATCAGGTGCAGGCCGCTCTGGAGCGCGCCCGCGTCGTTGCCGTTCAGGACGGGCAGAACGGGCGTTTTTATTTCGATTATCTTCGGGCGACTCAGGACATCAAGTCCATGCGCCAGGGAATTAGCGCCTATCTGGAGCCTTCCCGTGCCCAGCCTGTGCCTTCGGCATCTCTCTCCGGCCAGTATCGGGTGGAGCGTCACCCGTGAACGACGCCCAGACCAACGCATTCAAGGTGGCAAGCGGCAACGCAGACCCCGCATTGTTGAGCAAAGTGTTCATTGGTGCGCTGATTGCTCTGCTGATCCTGTGGGTGGGATGGGGGTTTTTGCACGTTTATCGGGGGTACGCGGCAGGTCGCATCAAAGAGCAGGCGCTGGTGCGTTTTGCCATTCGTTCAGTCCTTCTCATCATCATCGGCATCTATCTGTTTGCCAGCTAAGCCTGGCTTTTTTTATAAGGAAATAATTATGTTTTGCTCTGCACTCTCTTCTCCACGTTTTGCTTTTCGTCTCTGGTATGCGCGGGTTCTGACCGTTGCGCTGACCGGCGTTTCCACCACTCAGGCCGCGTTGCCAACCGTTGAAGGCCCGAAAAGCAGCACCGACAGCTCTTTCTACGGTCAGATCTCCGGATATCTCAATGACGGTATCGTGCTGGGTGGGTTAATTCTTGCAGCGGTCGCCATGCTGGCGGTAGGTAGCGCCATTATCGCCACCTTTACTGAGGTTCGCGACGGTAAAGCCTCCTGGGCGAAGTTTGGCATGCTCTGTGTGGTGGGTGTCATTTTGGTTGTGGTGGTTATCTGGCTGGCATCCAAAGCAGCAACGGTTCTGCTGGGATAAAGGGGGGATGGTATGGCGACTATCGAATTTATGCCTGACAGGCTGAATGCTGAACCGGTGGTGTTTCGTGGATTCACCACGCCGGAACTGGGATTTACCGCGCTGTTCAGCGTACTGGGCGGCCTTGTGGTCGCCATACCGGTTCTGCCATTTCTCGGCTGGATAGCCTTTCCGACAGTGGCGTTGCTGATGCCACTGGTCACCATTATTTTTGGCGGCAGGTTAATGGCACGTTTTAAGCGCGGCAAGCCGGAAAACTATCTTTATCGCAGGCTGGATATGCTGTTAAGCCACACTGGTCTGGGAACAAAAGGGTTGATACAAAACAGCCGGGTACTGGCGTTACGCCGTCTGCGTCCTGTGGTTCGCCGTCAGGAGGCCGTTCATGAGTAAGTTTAAAAATGCCCTGAATGCCCGGGACAACCATATCCGGACGCTCCGCGCTGCGTGTGGGATTATGTTGGTATTGTTAGTGTTGTCCATGCTTGGCTGGATGATGTCTCCGCGCAATCTGACCATTCATAATCCTCCCGATCTTCGCGCCGGTAGCTCTCGTCCGTGGTGGGAGATCCCGCCCTCAACGGTGTATGCCTTCAGCTTTTATATCTTCCAGCAACTGAATAGTTGGCCGAAGGATGGCGACGTTGATTATCCCTATCGTATTGAGACGCTGTCGGCCTACCTGACGCCAACCTGTAAAGAACTGCTGCACAAAGATGCGAAGCAGCGTAAAGACCTGGGCGAATCACGCGATCGTGTGCGCGGTGTGTCGGAAATCCCTGAACGGGGCTACCGGGATGACAGCATCACCATTATTGACCGCGATAACTGGCTGGTTCGTCTGGATCTGGTTACCGACGAATATGTTAACTCCGAGCCGGTTAAACGCTCACTGGTACGTTTTCCGTTGAAGGTGGTGCGCTGGGATAAAAATCCGGAAGCCAACCCGTTCGGTCTGGCGCTGGATTGTCTCTCGGAAGCGCCGCAGCGTCTGGAAGCGGCCCCTGTGGTTAAGGAAGAGAAAAAGGGAGTGTTTAACTGATGAGATTACGACGATTCTTGCTGTCTCTGGCCTGCCTTGTCGCATTACCGGCGCAGGCGGTTGAACTGGTGAAGTGGGAGCGTATTCCGCTGCCGATAGCCTTGCATATCGGGCAGGAACGCATTGTGTTTGTGAACCGCAACGTGCGTGTGGGATTTCCGCCTGAGCTGAAGGGAAAATTGCGTGTACAAAGCACCGGTGGTGCGGTGTACCTTCAACCTGGGGCGCAGTTTTCCCGTACTCGCCTGGTGCTTCAGGATGTGGAGAACGGCGAGATGATCCTGCTGGATATCAGCGCCGAAGAGGGGAAAAGCGTGCTGGAGCCGGTAAGCCTGGTGTATCAGGGGGAGGTCTCCAGTTCGACGGGGAGTAGTGATGTTGCCGTGACCGACAATAAAACGACAACAACTGGTGAACGACAGCTCACTTCGAAATTGAAAGAGAAAAAATCCACCACGCCGCTGCCAGTGGCCTTAACCCGCTATGCCGCGCAGAGTCTGTACGCCCCGTCACGGACGATTGAACCGCTGCCCGGTGTCCATTCCGTTTCGTTGGCACTGCCTGACAGGGTTACGTCACTGCTGCCGTCAGAATCCGTTGAGGTGAAACCGCTGGCCGCATGGGGATTGCAGGGCTATAGCGTGGTAGCGCTGACCCTGCGTAATCAACGTACGGAGAAAGTGGTTCTCGATCCGCGTCGTCTTCAGGGGGATTTTTACAGCGCGACATTCCAGCATCGCTGGCTGGGGGCGAGCGGAACGCCGGAAGACACCACGACGGTGTATCTGGTAACCAAAGGGCGTCCTGATGCCGCGTTTCTTCCTGAACCAGTGAAGGCGAAAACCGGCAAAGGAGGGAAGGGCGATGCAGATTAAATCGAATACCCTGCTGAAGGTTATTGTGCCGGTCGTGCTGTTGTCGGCAGTGATGATTGGCTTGAAATCCTGTGGTGGTTCAAAACAGACGCAGGAGTCGGCGGATAACACCACTGTTGCCGATCTGACTCAGGAGGAACTGCGCATTCTCGGCATCGAGGGCGATACGCCGCAGGATACGCTGCGTACGCTGGTTGGGCGTATTAAGACGATCCAGACCAGTCAGGAGAATCTGGAGAAACAGAATGCCACGCTGGCCGAAGAAAACGCCCGTCTGCAAAATAAAGGCAGCAACGTGGACGGGCGTATCAATGATGCGGTTAACGCTGTCAAACAGGAAAGTACCCAGGCACAACAAAAGCTTCAGGCTGAACAACAACGGTTGGCTGGCCTGCTGGAATCACTGAAAAATACGGTTCCCGGCCCGCGTGCAGGTAGCAATACTCCCGCAGGCAGTGATTTACCGGTCGGGCTGGGGCTGGAAGATGCAGGGCAGACCGAAACGGTGGCGCAGGGCACGGTCTGGATTGAACCGCAGGATGGTGTGCAGCTGGATCGCAACGGTAAGCCGGTGACCGGTGCAGCAACTGCGACCAATGGCACCGGCACATTCCAGTTTCCGACAGCGTTTGGTGGGCTGAATGACAATGAGATCACCCGTCAGAAAGCGGAACTGGATCGTGTCGCGAAAAACCAGCAAGCCATTGAGGAAACCGATCTACCGGTTTACACCTTGCCGGAGAACTCCACGCTGGTTGGTAGCCAGGCGATGACCGCCCTGCTGGGGCGTGTACCGATTGATGGCAAAGTGACCGATCCCTATCCCTTCAAAGTGCTTATCGGCAAAGAAAACCTGACGGCTAACGGCATCGAGCTGCCGGACGTTGAAGGCGCGATTGTGTCCGGCACGGCCACCGGCGACTGGGTATTATCCTGTGTGCGCGGCGAAGTTCACTCCATTACGTTTGTCTTTACTGACGGCACGGTACGCACGGTGCCGCAGTCGGCGAAGTCCAGCGATGGCAGTAACGGTAAATCCAATGGTGGCAGTATTGGCTGGCTGTCCGATGAACACGGTATTCCCTGCCTGTCCGGCGATCGCAAAAGCAACGCTTCAACCTATCTCCCCACGTTATTTGCGCTATCCGCAGCCGGTGCGGCGTCTGATGCGATGTCCGAAAGCCAGACCACGACCACCACGGAAGGAACGTCCATCACCAGCACGCTGACCGGCAGTGCCGGACAGGCGGCACTGGGTAAGGCGTTATCGGGCGGGACGAACGAGCTGGCCGAATGGGTAAAAGCGCGCTACGGCCAGATGTTTGATGCGATTTACGTTCCTCCCGGCGCGAACGTTGCCGTGCATATCACCCGCCAGATCCCGATTGATTACGAAGAGAAGGGCCGCAAGGTCAAATACGATTTTGATGTCAGCCAGCAACATGAGCTGGATTAAGGAGACGCCATGAAAGGATACGGTTTATTCATGCTGGTCGCGTTGTTGCTGAGTGGTTGCAGTACCTCTAAAGATGAAATGCTGCCGCCCGGCGACAGCACCATGCTGGATATGTGGCAGAACAAGGCCAGCAGCGCCCGGACGACAACCGAAGCGCGGGGCGTGTTGCGCCGGGGGCTGACGGATTCGGATCTGGTGACCCGTCAGGTGCTGGAAGAGAGCTATACCCGCGATGCTCACAATGAGATCCAGCAGCTTTTCCCGCGCCTGCCCAACCCGGATATGGTGATTTATATCTACCCACATATGACGGGTAATGAGCCTGCGCCGGTGCCGGGCTACAGCTCGGTCTTCTCTTTTTACAGCCGGGTGCAGTATGCGTTACCGGGCGAACGGCTGGAGGCACTCTGATGTTCAGTTTGTTCACAAAAAAACAGCCGCAGCCCGCTGCCGGTGAATCAACCCGTCCTGAGCTGAAAAAGAGCGGAA